>Ga0209092_10000020_pt1 | contig 125541 bp, 145 predicted proteins | sample FraStrMetagenome_FD_187446 | JGI IMG/M metagenome (GOLD analysis project Ga0209092, IMG submission 187446) | Marine eukaryotic phytoplankton communities from Arctic Ocean - Fram Strait ARC3M Metagenome (SPAdes) (version 2) | ecosystem: Environmental > Aquatic > Marine > Oceanic | place: Fram... | reverse complement strand
AGCTTACTTAAACTCGTTCCCGATATCTTCATACTCATACTCATTTTAAAACTTTTAACTTTTAGTTCAATTTATTCTTCTTGATTACACTTCTCCTTATCACCATCTTACTTTTCAATTTTTTGGCGCTTCGTCGCAACTGCGACTGCGCGAGGCAGTTTTTTACTACCGGTAAATAAGTTCAATTAATTCGTCGCAAATCGAGCACACCAAAAAATGTTTCACATCGAGTATTTAATTATATTAATTATTGATTACTCTTAAAAATGAACCATTTTTCTCAAACCAATATTTTTTCATCATATACAAATCATAATGCCTCGAAAAGACTCTGACTCAGCACCAAGAAAGCGAGGAAAAGATAAAATGAAAGATCGATACAATAAGTTTGGTAAGTACAATAGTAGATCTCTACGATGCCATGAAGAACAAAAATCAAATATTGTTCATAAAAACGATGACCCTATCCAAAATAAAGAAAGTAAATAAAAATACAAAATTGATCTATTTTTATGTAATTATATAGAATATAACTAATAATATGAACTGCGGACACTGCGGATCTCAAATAAAATTACATCAAGGTAAACCATTATATAGAACGTGCGATGCATATGTATGTTCCCCTGCCTGTTCTAGAGAGAGAGTTAATGTAATTAGTATACTTGATCCCAATTTAATTCATTCGTCTGAATGGGAAAAAACTAACACTAAAACGCCACCACCGTCGTTATCGCGTAAGTATAGTTATACAGGTCTGAATAGTCTGAATATTACTAATGATATAACCAAAAAACAATATTATGTGAAATCTAATAATACGGAGGACACAGAAGTTATAGATGAAGATTATAGACTACTTGCTCAAAATGAAATTGAACAGGAAAAAGATACCAAAAAGGAAAAACAATGCAATAGTAAACTGAATATTATATTAAATAATATATCACATGGAATTGCCACAATTGTCATCACTGTAATTGCATTATGGGGTTTTATAGTATCAAGTTAATATCTAACAATAAATAAATGAAAAGCAAAATGTTGTGCGGATGTATTTTTCTTATCGCAATTATTGGATTTGCAATAATCACCAAATGTAAATGTGAAGAAGGGTTCACTGGATCATTCGCCGAATGTAGATCAAGAGGATTTACTACTGAGTTCTGCGTTAAAACTCCAGCTGCAACATGGGGTGTAGGTACATGTTTATGTGAGAATGGCTCAATCGGTTTACAAATGCCAGGATTTGGCGGTCAATGCGTTTGTCAGCCTGCTTTAGCAAATCCTATCTACAGATAATCATCTAACTATACACTAATGGGAAGACTTAATAGATTCATTATAATTAGCATTATTATCATATCAATCTCTCTTATACTTGCATATGAAGTACAGGCATTTAAACCTCCATATGATGGGTTCGATTTCAAAACATTTATAAATGATGGAGCAGAGGAGATAACAGTAAAAGATATAATAGTCGGCTTATCGTTCGGCACAGCACTAGGGTTTGTGGACACACTTGGGATTTGGATTGGTCTCGAAGAAATGAGTAAATACATATATGGAACTGAGAGATTCAAGGCGGCAATCGGAAATCTTTATAGCAATATATTAGGTATAACAGTTGGAACAGCTGTTAGCGTGATAATGGAGTCATTAATAAGGCCAAAAAATAGACAAAAACCACTCTATCTTACCGCAATAGGGTCAATAATAGGAGCTATCCTTGGTATAGCTGTTGGAAAAACCTTTTTTTAAACAATAATAAGTATTTGATTTTATTATTGTTACCATAAATATTCGTGACTAAGAATCTTAGCATTAAATATACCTTTACTTTTCCGTCTCTCTGATTCAATTGCACGACCTCTATGAGGAGTTCCACTATGTCTATTAAAATAATTTCTCATACGTTTTGGATTCCCATGATTTTTTGAGGTATAGTGACCAACTGGCGTTCTATCTTTGAATTGTTGATATCTATTATCTCCAAAATCGATATGTCTCTCTTTGCCAGTTTTAATATTACGAACATAAGCTCTATATTTTTTAAACTTAATCGGTGATACTATAAACTTAATAATCCGTTCTTTCATTCGATAACCACCAAGCTGAACCTTCTTCCTTGTAGCATTTTTACGTGCATTTTTAGCTAATTTTAAAGATTTACTACTTTTTTTACAGCCGTCCTTTAATACATGCATATCAACCTTTGATGCAGGACCTCCTGCAAGTGAACTATATAATCTTGCATATCCCCAAGAGTGAGGCGTTTGATTTGGTCTAGACCCTGATGAATAATATGCACCCATCCCTTTCTTAATTATTTGATTGAGTGATTTTTTACTACACTTACTCTTACGAGATAGCAAAGAAAGATTCAACTTCGTTTTATCTGGGATATTATAAACCTTCTTTACTCGACTCTCCCAAGATGTTCTCTTGCTCTTATATCCTTTTACTTTTTTACGCGTGTAATATTTTTTTTTCTTGTAAGCTTTTCTAGATTTACGCAATTCGCGCTTTGCGATTTTCTTTTGTGATTTAGATAAAATATCAGGCACATAGTGTTGCGGAACCCTACTCATTAATATATGCATGGATATTAATGTCAATCAGATGTATCATTAGAGCCATTTGCAGCTTTACTTATTAAAAAAACGCGCCTGTAAAGTTTTTTACCTGACTTAGTATAACCATTAGATAAACGCTTTGGAACCATTACATATCCACAACTTTTAAGAACTTGTCTAACAATATTTATTAAAGGCCAAGTTTGTGTTTTCTTTGCTGTCTTTTGAAGAGATGTCATATATGAAGAGGAATAGATTTCCTTTAGTTTTTCTATATGATCACAAGCAGCCTTATATTTATCTTCTTGAAGCAGCGTTTCTCTAGGCACAGCTAATCCATCAATAACAGAAAGAGACTCACATGGGATTCCGCATACATTTAAAAAGTCGATAATTATTTTTTGATATTCTGTATCCATTACACATAATATCAAATAAAAATATTACGTGTAGAACGTATTAAACCCCCAGCGACGGTATCTCGTAATCACCTGAATCAGTCAGATTCCATATTCCTATTTTACGAGGAGATGTACTATTTTGAAGTATATCTTCCGGAAGGTATACGTTATTACTGTCATCAATATAATAATTAATACCCTTGATTTCTTGAACCCATACTTCAATCTTTGTAACAGTTTTTGTTTCACCATCACTATCAACTACTCCGTGAGGCGTTCCTTTAATATGTGTACCACAGAAGCACGCTGAGTCCTTTCTACGTCGTGTACATTGCTCTCCATTAGCCCGCTTAGCAGTACATCTTTCATATTGAGGGACTTGATTCTTAACTCTTTTTCTCTTTTTAAAATCATCTTTTGATAGTACTAGATTATCAAAATCAAATATAAATCTTAGGAAATTACTTGTAAGATCAGTTTCATCACCACACACTCGACACTTATTATTATCAACAAATGTTTTTATAGAGTTCTTAAAATCTAATTGATGTTGTTCTATTCTCTTATTGATGCGTTTCTCCATGTTCTTTAACTTGCGTTAACGTTATGTTTCTAGTTCAATTTTTCAATATATATAGTTGTTTGAGCTTAAAGCTATGAGCAACTCAACTCAACTCAACTCATCCATGAAATGAACCTTGTATGGCACAACTAATATTCCATAACCAGCCTGACACTCAAAATATTTATGACCACGCACGGTTCCATTATTACGACCAACCTTAGTATCTAATGTTACACCAACTCTAGGATCTTTATTTTCATTATGCGGGCCTACAAATGAAATTGTACCAACACTATCGTAACCATCTATTAAAACGCGTTTTCCAACCGATTTACTATCAAACATACATTCTGTAGAACCAGTCACACTATTTAATTCAGATTCTTCAAGAATCTTTTCAGACCTGAGCTTAACTTGAATATTATCTTTATTTAATTCACTGTCAAATACATCTAATTCATTATCTAATTCATCTATAATCGAATGATTCTCACTTTGAATAGAATCATCATCATTTAATTCACCATTAGAATTATCACTGCCGGTTGATGCTATTATATGAGAAAGCACATTTTGTCTAGATTCTGCCATCTCATCATACTGCACATAGCTTTTGATTTGAGCATCCTCTTCTTTTTTAATCACACCACCTATTGATTCTTTTCCTCCAGGAGATTTTAAATGGGCAATTTCTGAACGATCAATGCTTTGTTGACTGAACTGTTTAATTAAAATATCCTCGTTCACAATTCCCAAATGTAGTTTTGCTTTGAGAAGAAGGCGAGTATAATATTTTGAATGATGATTATAAAAAACATCCAAGTATCTATAAAACATATCAATCTTGGCCTTCAACATTGTGTTTCTAAACATCTCGGTATATACCAGATTATCAATATTTAACCCCAGATTTGACTGCTCTCTATCTGCTTGTAATGAAGTCTCTCTTCCCTGGTGATGCGATTCTAGTTCAGTAATACAGCCGGTAATAGAGTCCTGCATATCTCTAACAACATCAATATTATATTCTCGTTTTGTATCTAGATGTTTATATGGTGGAAAATTGTGTGTAAAGTTTACACTTCTTTTAACTTTAGAATCTGTAATTTCAGCAGTACCGTATTGTTGAACCATTATATACAAATTATAGTATTCGCAATATGAACGCCCTCCTATACGTCTGAATATATCTTTTAGATTAATGTAATCAGTCTCGATTAGCTCATTTTGAAAGCAAAATGAATCAATTCCAAAAACATATTCTTTATGTGAATGCGTAGCAACCATATTTGAATATACTTCTTGAAGCACCTTTATTTTGCTATCTAAAATGTGGAAAACATTAATTATATCTTGTCTAAGAGATAATACCTGCTCGAACTTTCGTTTAACCTCAGAAACACTTGGACTTGTATTCATATATATATAATACGTATATTAAAGTCAATTGGCAATATTATTACTCTATATATATAATAGATGTCTGCAGCAGATACAAAAGAAATAACACACGATGAAAATGTTGACTCAGATACATTTTCTGTAAATGGTACACAATTACATGTAGATTGGACGAAGGAACACGAAAATATATTAATTGAGTGGGCAGATAAAGCAATGTGTTACAGGTGGTTACATTCAAAAGCACACCAACATTTTGCAAGATCAAATATGTGGTTTACGATACCTGTAATTGTAATGAGTACTATAACTGGTACTGCTAATTTCGCTCAGGAAAAACTACCAGAGTCATCCAGAGGGTTTTTTAGTATGGCAGTTGGATCGGTTAATATTTTTGCTGGCATTTTAACTACAATTGCTCAATTTCTAAAAGTTAGTGAACTAAATGAAGCACATAGAGTTGCCTCGATTGCTTGGGATAAGTTTTACAGAAATACTAAGGTTGAATTAGCAAAATCACCAGTTGAGCGATTGCCTGTAATTCAAATGCTTAAGCACTCTAAAGAAGAGTTTGATCGTTTAATGGAAACGAGTCCAAGTATTTCTGAAAAGGTAATTGATGAGTTTAACTCCACATTCTCTGACGGAGTTTCTAAGATTAAGGGTAAACTAGACAAAACGTTATTATCAAAGCGTCAATTGGCATTCCTTGAACTCAAAAAGCCCGAAATATGTGATACAATTGAATCTACTGCTACTGCTGTCTATAAAGCACCTCCTATTAGTAATCTTAAAAATGGTTCCGGTCAAACAAGAACCGCAATTGAGCTTGCTAGAAAGGCAGTTGAACTTAAGAAAAAACAAGACCGTATTGAAGATATTATAGACCAATTTGAAAAGACAAAACATCGACGCCCTACTACAAGAGAGATTTGCGATGAACTAGATGATCAAGATATGATGGGGTTTGTTGAGCATTATGTTGCTTCAACGAATGATTCTTCACAACCTAAATTATCAACTGAGAATGTGAATATGGTTATTAGTGGTGACAATAATGTCTAAGACTTGCGTGAAAATAATAATCCGGTTTCTTCTGGCAACATTGAATAAAGTATTGCCATGCCAACCATAAACAATACATATATACCATATACTTCAAAGCCTATTCCAAAAAAAGAGAATAGTGTCGTTGTCACATATACTATTGCTACCGACGCTGCTATTGTATATACTAATTTAGTGAGTGCACTCATAATACAATAACTGTATACTTTTTTTATGGAAAAAAGTACACTATAAAAAATAGTTATAACTTATAATTATGTTTAGTTTGTCTACGATTGTATCTAATATAGAAATTGCAAGAAAAGATGATATACGCATGGCTAATTACCAGTCCAATCCTAATAGTGTTGTTAACCCCCCTACTCTATCTAAACCATTAACTACTATCAATACTAAACCATTGACTACTATCAATACTAAACCTAAAATGATTGATAAATCTACTATGACTGAAATACAAACAACATCTGTTTATTGTGATACAAAAGAGTTGGAAACGATTAATAATGAGATGAAAGCTCTAGAATTGTTTAAAAAACAACGAGAGGAAAAGATAACACAGGCTGCATTGATGAACGCATATCTAGAGCTAGAGGAATCTCCAACTATACAAAAAACATATGAAGAGGTTGAAGATGAATAATTATTCCAAATATGATTCCTTGATGTTGTAAAATCCACTTTCTTTATCAAGCGTCACCTTACTTGTATCAAGATATGCGTACTGAATTGGATGTTGTTGACGAAACTCTTTAACTACTACCTGTGGGTCTAATTGTCTGTCTCTTTTCGATTCAGAATCATAAATAGTAATTAGTGGTTGCATAATACTATCATACTTAGAAGCCCATTTTCCAGCCGAATCCCTAAGTTTCATTGTATCTTTTATAAACAGTCTACTCTCTGCAAGTCTAATTGACTCGCTAGAATCATCATCCGGATCAGAAGAGAGATTCAGTAAAACCTTAGTATTACCTAAAAACAACATGTATTTTACTAACCCACCTTTTGTAAAAACAGGAGTTTCTTCTCGTGTAATCTTTTCATCGCCAACATATTGAGGTTTACCATTTAATGATACTACGCCAAATCTCAGTGCTCTTGCATGATCTGCGAACTTAAAATATGGTCCTAATGACGAATATGGTCCCGATCTTGGAGTTCCAAGACCGGCTAGTACGCCAACCATCTTATAATATTCCCCTCTATATGCGGTCATGGGTGTTTCTACCAATTCTCCCATATCATCTTGTAAATAAATGAGTTGCTCATACTTGAGAAATAGAGATATAACATCTTCGTCAATCTTATAATTAAATGCGTGTTTTTGATTAATTATATCGTCTACACTAACTATGATATCATCGTCACTTGAAGATATTTTTTTAACATCAGAATCAGTATAATTAAACTCGTAAACAAGTATGTTTTCATCGGGAATCATTCCCTGATATATCATATCATCAACAACTGGTATCTCTCCAGTTTTATCAAGTGTTAGTGTTGGTAGTAGACATTTATCATTATGTTTGGTTAATTTAAAAAGAAGGAATGGTTTCAATGCAATACTACAAACTGAGTACATAAGTATTGAATATTCTCCTGATATTATTTTTGATTTTCGAATATCAAGTATATCATCAATCATGTATTTACATGTAGTGCAGATAGGTTCTATCCCTGGATCAATTAAACGAATATTATCACTTAATGATATTGTAAAATCCACATCTGGATCGCTCTCAGTGATATTTTTTTTACTTCTAGATAATTTATTAACAATCTCAAATCGCGTTTTACTAAGACCCGATAACATATACAATTTGATTATACTTTAAAATATAGAGTATAATCTAAAAAATTACTTGGGTTCTTTGAATCTAATATTATCCTTCATTTTGGTATCTCGAGATTCAAGAATGTATTTTGTCATTTCTTGGGCAGCAGAAGGATCATTTGACTTTTTAAAATAGTCGGATAAACAAGAAAGCAAATGTTTTTTACTTACAGGTGCCTTTACTTTATTCTGACTATAAATGATTTTTCCATCACTAATATCAAAGCAATCAATTTCATTTGATTTCATTGTATTCACTAATGCCCCAGTTAATTCTTTTTTTCTAGAGCGCCGCTCTTTAATATGCTTTTGTAACGTCTTAATTTCAGTTTCAAGAGTTACCCATTCTCTAACAACTGCAACCAATTCCTCTTTTGTTTGTGCCATGTCTATATATTCTATATGTTAAGTTTTAAGCTGATCTATAAATCTTTATCAAGAACAACACTACTTGCAATACTCTTAATTATTCGATTATCTTTTTCTTCATTTGTTGGCGTAGTAACTTGTTGAACCATTTCACAATATTCTTGCGTCCCCTTTTCTGTATGCTGCCATCCAGGGTGTTGATCTTCCCACTGTTTAATAGCATTAATTTGTTTTTTAGCAACCGATGTAATTGCATGTTTTATTTTTTGCTTTTCTTCATTATCCTGTTCCCATATACCATGATCTTTTACATATAGAACTTCTCGTTTAAGATCAGAACAATGAATTGGTCTTTTATTAAGATCCAGTGCTTTGAGACCTCTAAGAAAAATATTAGCAATACCAACAACATAACCATTTTCTCTTGTAGAATCTAAATCAGCCATATCAGGTTTCAATGTATCAATAAAGTCGGTTAAGTTCAATGCATCTTTACATTCTTCATTCAAAAACATTTGGATATTTATTTGGTTATTAATAGTTGTATTATTACTTCCGATACGAGGTATCATCTCAGTAACAATTTTTCTCATTTCGGCATTTTCTATAACCATATTTTTATATTGTTCAGAAATTGTTGATAACATATTTCTTAAATCGTCAGATGTTTTACTTGTTTTATTTTCTATAACCAATTCTTGACTAGCTTCGATATATTGACAATTCTTTACATGTCTCCTGTAACTTTGAACATGTCTATATTTTTTTCCACACTTACATTTATGTAGATCATCTGATAATTCGTCGTTAGTTGAGCATTTTTGAGCATTTTTGAGCATTCGGTGTTTTTGGGTTTTTTCGTGTTGAGACATCAAAAAACGCCTATTACAACCATAGTCGCATTTATCACAGTAAAACTTTGGATTTTTATTACCATTCGAGGCAGGTGCATATTTTTGCATATTTTATATGCTATATATGAGCATTATATGCTATTCCTAAACCCTTTCAATAATTACTATTTAGTGCCTTTTTTTCAGTCCTACATAACAATCCTTCATAAACTTTTCAAAAATATTTTTTTCTTCTCTAGGGCGTCTAAGTAAATCACGTTTTTTACCTGTTTTCAATTCTCTAAAATATATTTGGGTTATTTCTATAATTATCAGTAAAATATCTCAGAGACTTTGAAAAGTAAAAAAAACGTTAAAAACGTTAAAAACGTTAAATCTTAATAACACCTACATATCAGGAAGAGTAAAGGATATCCCTGCCTTCATTCCTCTAGTAATTAATACCGCTTTTGTTCCAGAAATAGGCAAATCTGCGTTTTTAAGTATCTGTTTGAGTTGAGAAAGCTTGAAATTACTTGAAATCTTCTTTTCTTCATCACTTAGTACTATTGCAACCTTGTTTAATTTCACCGGTGAGGTTTTATTCACAGAATCATGATGTGAACAATATGTACCATTTTTTGTATCAAATGCATTTTTCTTTCCACAACATTGTCCTTTACGTTTTCCAGATTTAAATACATATTTACATGTTCGAGACGAAATATAGTTACTTGAAGAAGTAACGTACTTATCAGGAACGAAATCTAGATATTGTTCGGGAATCTTTGGAAGTAATGTGTTATACACTGTTCTACAATATGGACAAAATATCTGATTTCGAAGTAATTTGACTCCGTTTGATATATAGCCCTGATTATACTTTTGTGAACCAATATTAGGATTTTTAATTGCTGAGATTTCTCTGCAAATCGGTATATAATTGTATTTATGTTCACATGGCATGGTTACATAATTTGGTTTTAAAGGTTCTCGTGTTAAAAGGCATATATTATCATCTGATTGATCGTGGGATTCTTGTGGTTCTGAATCAAGTGCTGACCAGAAATCAAATGCTCCTTCGACAATAATATTATCTTCTTGTTTTTTCTTATTTTTTTCGCCGATAGTCACCATCGTTTAGTAATTATATGGTATTATCTTTATATATAATATCATGAGTACAAAACAAGAATGGGGCAATGCATGCTGGCACTTAATACACAGTATCTCATTTAAATTAAAAGATGAAAATATTCAGGTTATTGAAAGTTTGAACAATTATATATATAATTTATGCATAAATCTACCATGTCCAGACTGCAGTGATCATGCTAAGACTACATTTGCTCAAGCAAAAAGGGCTGGTGTCAAAGTTAAAACCATAAAAGATTTACAGGTATTTTGGTGGAAGTTTCATAATTTAGTTAATTCTCGATTAAAAAAACCATATGTAACATTTGAAGATGCTGAGGAAAAATACGAACATGCAATATTATCTAAAATTATCCTGCATTTTATGAATATAATGAATCGCAATGTTCCGGGTGAAAGAAGTATGATGTATACAATGTCAAGAAAAACTGCAGTAAAAAAGATGGTTGATTTTATAAAAAAACACCAATCATCTTTCAATATTAGTTAAGCTATATTTGAGCTAATTAATTTACCGTTTTTGTAAACGGAACACTTGAATGTTTGTTTTGATGGACGCTCGCATCTAACTGCATTGCTATCCATTTCATCAAAATAAAGAAGATCATCTGCACCGACAACATGAAACACGGTGTACCACAGTGAGCCTAATACAAATCCAGAAAGAGCACCCAACACTGCACCTCCAACAGTAGTACATTTATTAGTTATTTTACTTACCGCATCTAATGAAAACATACCAAGAAGTGCAGCAATAACGGCATAGTTCATGTGATTATTATATTTCATTGGTAAAAAGAGGTATGCAAATGTAAATGCAATAAACAGACTACTTGTTGATGGGCTGTTATACCGTGTTAAAAATGGAATATCAATTATATTGCATGAAAGAGATGCAGTTGGATCTACTGGACTCTTCATCATGTTTTGAAGAAAGTGATTTATAAACGTAGCCATAATTGCTCCTGCAATAAAAATAATTCCTTTCACGTTCTGATTCATAAAAGAAAGCATCAACATGAAAAAGGCAATTAATATAGGCGACAATGCAGCCATCAATTGCATGACATTTGATAATGTTAATTCAATTCCAGCCATAATATATATATAGTATGTAGATATTATTGCTTTAGACAAAGACTATTTCGAGCACTTCGTCAATTGTAGAAACCTCTACAAATGAGATTCCCTCAATACATGGGTTCTCCTTGTATTTCTCCATAAAATCATTAAAATCTTTATCGTTTTCTTTGGGATAGATGAACGTCTTAACACCAGCACGGATGCCGCCTAAAATCTTCAAATCTAATCCTCCAATAGCAGTAACTTTTCCCTGCAGACACATTTCTCCAGTTATAGCTATGTCATGTTTAATTTTTTTGTTCATGAGTAAACTATAAAGTGTAACCGTAATAGCAGTGCCAGCGGATGGACCGTCTTTTGGAGTAGCACCTTCTGGGACGTGAATATGAATACCTTGCATTTTTGATTCCTCGCATTTCTTCAATAGTGACCCCATCATTTTGGTTCCCATATCTCTCTCAGCAAGAGTACATGCGAGTGTCTTGGCAACTGTCATGCTCTCTTTCATAACATCTCCCTGCATACCAGTTAATTTTAAATCTAAAAAGTTGGGTGAAGGACAAAATGATACCTCAATTGGAAGAACGCCGCCTTTACCAAGAGCATTTGCCCATAATCCAGATATTAAACCAACCTTTGGTTCATCGTGAATCTTCTTAGCCCTAAACTCATGACGATCCTTAAGATATTTATTTTTAATATCACTAATACTAACATTTATAGGTAGATCATAATCAGTTGTTTCTTGAAGCACTGTGAGATTAATCTCTCCAACAATCTCAAACAGTAGTTCCTTGAGCTTTCTTACTCCAGGTTCACATGTGTATTCTTCTATTAGAAACTCTATTACCTCATCGCTGATGTTTACGACACCTTCAAGACCCATCTTTGAGTAAATCTCTTGAAATAAATAATCCTTTGTAATCGTAAGTTTATCTTCAAGAGTTAGATGGTCAAACTTGACTCTATGAATACGATCAAGAAGAATACGATCAATTGCATCAACATCATTGTATGAAAATACAAATAATGCTTTCGAGAGGTCCAATTCGATTCCTGTAAAATATTTGTCCTGGAATGAATCATTTTGAGTAGGATCAATCAAATGGGTTAAAATACCGATAATTTCCTTACCATGTTCAGTACGACTTACTTTATCAAGCTCATCAATAAAGATAATAGGATTCATACATTTAGTTTCCATGAGAATATCAACAATTCTTCCCCAAGTTGATCCTACATATGTGTAATTGTGTCCGTCCAATGTACTAGCATTAGAGGATCCTCCAACAGCAATAAAAGCAAATGGCCTGGTTGAACCTTCATTATCCTTAAGACAACTAGCAATACCCTTCTTAGCTAACGATGTTTTTCCCACACCAGGAGGTCCTTCAAAACCAAAACAATAACCTGATCTTTCACCGCTGATCCACTGTCCAATAATTCTTTCAACTTGACGTTTTGCTTTATCATGTCCATGAACCGCACTGTTAAGTGTATCGTGTACATCCCCCATATAATCTGTTATTTTCGAAATATTTTTTGTAATAACATCAACTCCTCGTTCAACCGTTGGTATTAAATCACATATCTCTTGTTTTTGGCCACATACTTCGGCTATCTCAGAGAGAATACTAGGTTTAGTACTAAACTCTTTGATAAAATCACATATCTTTGATTGCATAAATGAGATTTTTTTCCCAGAATGTAATAATTTTGGATAGTCAATCCCATGTGTTTTAATATATGTGTTAATGAGGCATACATTTGCAATAATAGTATTTCTATTACATTTTGTAAGGGCAGAACAAATCTTCTTTGAATATTGTGACTTTAAATTAGGAACATATGTGTTCATCAATGCGCCCGAATATTTTCTAACTTCAAGTCCATTATATTTGTCTTGGAGAGGAAAGCAAGATACTGGACAATTCGCTTCTTTTGTTTTATCCACAATTAATTTAAACTCTTCAGTAGAATCAGATATAACATTTAGAATAGGTTCATTCTTATAAATACCAAATGGAACTCTTAGTAAACCTTCGAGATACTGGCGTGCCTTAGATCCTGAATCCTCTGATTTCGCTTTTACTTCTTTCAATTTCAGCATAGCCTTCTCTTTTACAGATTCATCTGCTTTCATTAAACAGATCTGCTGTTCTAGAGGTATTTTTGCATTATCAAAACTAGATAAATTATTTGTGTAATTAATAGTTTGCTTCATTGCATCACGGAAATATTTCTTTACATTCCATGGTAAGCTGTCAAACAATAAAGTTTGCTCATGTGTATCTACACTGCCATTAGTATCATTCGATAGTAGATCATATAAGAGATATGCAAGATACTGATATTCGTGTTCATCTGATCTAAGAAGCAATTGCATAATGGTACATCGTTGTAGATATAATTCATTGCCCAAAAACTCTTTTGTAACTTGAGTAATAGTTTTCTGTTTAATAAGAGTAACTTGATTACAATAACCTACATATCTGTGAACTAATTCATCATCACTATAAACAAGTAAATCTTTGATTGTAAGACACCCAAGAAATCTATGGAAGATACGTTTTTCATTTTCATTATCGGAGGGATTTTTTTCATAGTGAAGTACAAGCAATCGTTTATTAATAAATGATGATCCTGCACATTCCAACATGATATCATCGACTAGAAAATTAACAATAAGAGTTTTTTTCTCATCAGGTTTTCTGAATGCAACTTTAATGCCATATACTTTTGTATGAAAACCTCTCATAGTTCTTGCCAAATCAAAAGCCTCTAATGTTTTTGCGCCTTCTGCAATAGAGATATCTTCGACAATGCGATTCTTTTTAATTTGAACAGGTTCTTGAGGTGGTTCATTCTTCCAGATTACACTTTTATAGCTTATTGGCTTGGCATATTTTTGCAATAGTTCAAATCTATCAATATTTTCTTGTCCAGATGATTCAATCTCATTTGTTATGTAGTCTTTACCTAAGCAGACATTTAACAAATCAACCAAATTATCAGTACCATAGCTTTTGAATACAGAAGAAAGATCATTAGTGATTGACTGTAAATCCTTAATAATATTATCTTTACTAATCGCATTTTCTTTTATAATACCCTCAAGCTTATCGATTTGAGTATAGACTCTATGCAGTGATTCTAATGATTGTTTCAAATCGTTAGCAGTCATAACATCATTATTTTTGTATGTTTGAGAGCTAATAATAGTTTTTTGAACGATTGTTCTAAAAGATAGTAACAAGTCGTTGACGTTTGTAGAAAATGTAGATGAATCAATTATGACTTCATTCTTATTTTTCTTAAGTTTCGCTTTTTTATCACTTGGCATTTATATTTATTGCGATTTTAATATTTGAGTCCTTTTCGCGATAACGATTGTTTGTAAAACATGAAGATATGCTTATTTATTTTGGTTTAAAAGGATATAATGATGTCAATATAGCTATGGGGATCCCAAAATATTACTCTCATGTTATAAAAAAATATCGCAATGTGTTATCCAAATTGACAACCTCTCATACCGTAAATAATATATATTTTGATTCTAACTCCATCATATATGATGCAGTTAGAGAAATTGCAGAGAGGGAGAAACAACCCAAAAACTTTGAAGATGCAGTAATAAAAGAAACAATCATAAAATTAGAAAATTATATATCATGTGTAAATCCAGACGGTCATGTTATGATCGCATTTGATGGAGTAGCTCCTAGGGCGAAAATGTGTCAACAGCTTACTCGGAGAACCCGTTCGCACATAGAGCGAGATATTTTTGAATCTGTAGGAAAATCAAATAATACTAGTTGGGATACTACTGCTATCACGCCAGGAACCAGTTTTATGGATAAACTTGGAAAAAAAATTACATCCACGTTTTCAAAGCCATCTCGCTATTCAGTTAAAAAAATTATCGTTTCGACAAGTGACGAACCAGGCGAAGGAGAGCAAAAAATATTTCAATATATTCGAAATAACTCAGAATATCATAGAGAAACGAAGTCTGCAATTTATGGTCTAGATGCAGACTTAATTATGCTGTCACTTAACCACCTACATATATCAAAGGACCTTTATTTATATAGAGAAACTCCGCAATTTATTAAAAGCATTGACTCATCGCTTGAACCAAATTGCAATTATGTATTAAATATGAACGAAATGGGAAATGCAATTACACTAGAACTAAATGACGGTTCTGATATTAATAATGAGTCACAACGACAGCGACTTTATGATTACATATTTATTTGTTTCCTTCTTGGTAATGACTTTTTACCGCATTTTCCTGCTCTTAATATTAGAACAGATGGAATAGATAGAATAACCTCTGCATATAAGCAAACGATTAGTGTAAATGGAAATATTACAAATGGAGACAAAATTGTATGGAAAAACATGAGAGCATTTTTTAATATTCTTTCGAATGAAGAAGGCGAGTTTTTTAGAACAGAACATTCAATTCGAGATAAACAAGCCAAATCTGTATCATATTCAAGACATGGAGATGACCCCATACTGAGTCGTCTTAATAATATTCCGCTCTTGGATAGAACAAAGGAACAATTTATTGATCCATTTTCTGATGGCTGGCAAGAACGATATTATAAGTGTTTGTTTAATTCTGAAAGAAATGATGAACTATGTAAGAGTGTTTCATTGAATTATATTTCTGGACTAGAGTGGACACTAAAATATTATACTAGCGGTTGTCCAGATTGGGATTGGCATTATAAATATGAGTATCCGCCACTACTTGAAGATCTTAAAAAGTATGTCCCCTACTTTGACGTGGATTTCTTTTCAGAGTCAAATCATACTCCAGTTCATCCTCTTACACAACTTACATATGTTATTCCTCCATCATGTTTTCACTTACTTCCAAAGGAGCTACATAATATTATTATTAAAGAGAAAAGCAGCTGGGTGAATGATGTGACGTATGATGTAGAGTATTCTTATTGTAGATATTTTTGGGAAGGGCATGTTATTGGCGGAAATAAATCACTTCATGAGGTGGATAAAGTGGTAAAAGAATATATAAAAGCATAAAGATAATAGGCCTCTAATAATATTATGGAATCTCGTGATATTATTAGCGAACTTGACGACTCTCAACTTCAAACACTAATTAAGTGTATTGATGCTGATGGTGACAAAAACCTACTATTGAAGTTTACAGCTACTTGGTGTAAGCCATGTCAAAGTGTAGCACAGATATGTCAAGATGGATTTTCAAATATACCAAGCAATGCAATAATTGCAGTTATTGATATAGACGAAGCACTAGACCTGTATATGTTGTTGAAGCGTAAAAGAATGTTGACTGGTATCCCGTGCATATTGTCATGGTATCCCGAAATAGATCGTGATTATGATAAATGGTATATACCAAATGATTCGGTACTATCATCTAGCAAACCCGATCACTTAAGTTTTTTCGAACGTGCGAAATCTAAAGCAGATACGATTAAAAAAACTTAAAATAATAATGCAGCATATTAGATATGGAACATATTGATCTTTGTATATCTAATTATTCCTTGAATGACATACTTAATCTTTTTGAATTGGGTATGGATTTTGACGAAGAAGACATGCGAAAGGCTAAACGTACTGTCCTTATGACTCACCCCGATAAATCTTCTTTAGATCCCAAATACTTTTTATTCTTCACATCGGCATATCGTCTTTTGTATAATGTATTTAGAGTAAGAGAAAGAAGTGGCAAAGACAAATGTGTCGATAGAGTTTACACGAGTAGTGAAATAGACGAGAATATTGATCACGGTGAATCATGGAAGGGATTATCAAGTAGAAAAGATTTCAATAAGATTTTCAATGACATGTTTGAAAAACATGTTATAAATACAAATGATGATAGTGGTCACGGTGATTGGTTAAAAGAGGATGATGAAGTCTGTCATGCAAATAATAGAAATGAAATGGATGAGCTGATTAGAGAGAAAAAGGCAAAATTGAGAGGTTTAATTGTGTATGATGGAATAAAAGAAATGGGAGGCGATATGGGAAGTAGTTTGACTGGCGTAGGAGGCAATCATTCATCAATATTTTCATCATTGCAGTATGATGATGTAAAAACAGCATATACAGAATCAGTTGTTCCTGTTACGGAGGATGATTATAAATCACGGAAACAATATAGTAATATGGATTCATATAGAAGAGATCGCGAATCCGCATCACAGAACTATAATATGGATGATCATAATGATAAATACAGAAAACAGCAAGAATCTAAGAAAGAGAGTGATACTTATCGTGCATTCTCTCTAGCCAAACAAGATGAACATTATCGAGAAGTAAATAAGGCGGCAGCTAGCACGATTTTAAAACTAACTAATTCACATAGATAAAAAATTGTATCGTCTCTATATATATGGATTATCTCAAATACATAGTAACTATTGGAACTCTTATTGCTGTATCAGTAGCATATGAGAAGTTCAAGGATCATACAGAGACAGATGAACAGATTCGTAATTATGAAATTGTAAAAAGATACTTGGTAAGTGATTCCTCTTTAGCGAAGAGCAAACTCCCTATTCTTTGGATTCACAATAATTATGAAGTAAATGCTCGTAACTGGCCAAGTTTTTTCTCCAGAAATACAATTGATCTTAATCAACCATACATTTTTTTAACAATTAAGTCTATAATTGACCATTGTGGTGGATCATTTAATATATGTTTAATAGACGATGATTCGTTTGGTAATATTATCCCTGGATGGAATATCGATATGACTCGTGTCGCAGACCCAATTAGAGGTAAACTAAGAGATTTAGCTATGGCTAGGGTATTAAAATATTATGGTGGGTTAATTGTACCTCCATCATTTCTATGTACAAAAAATCTCTCTAGTACTTACCATCAAATGACATCAAATGGAGGTTTAATGGTAGCATCAATGGTTGATAGAAATATAACAAGTTCAACAGTTGACTTTATGGTATCAAATAAGATGATGGGTTGTCAGAAAGAGTGTCGATTGATAGACGATTATATCCAATATCTAGAGAGAACTGCTTCAAATGATTATTCTGCTGAGAGTGTATTTGAAGGAAATGCAGACAGATGGCTCCTAACACCAAGATCTGGTGTAAATATAATTAGTCCAGAATTAACCGGATCGTGTGATGAAGATGGAAATGTTGTCAATATAGATAGACTAATTGGCAACAGTTTTATAGATTTTGCACCTACAACTCTTGGTATCTATTTTCCACAAGATGATATCTTGAAAAGAACAGATTATCAGTGGTTTGCTCGTTTATCTGCGAGACAAGCCATTGAAAGTGATACTGTGATCGGGAAATTACTCTTGATCTCCCAGTGAAAACTCTTTATCAAAACAAATATAATAGATGATTTCGTATGACGATCTATCATACTTTATCTTCGATACATATGGGATTCGGATATCCTTGCAGATTTGCCTGAGAACTGTAACAAATCTAGTATATGACATTTTTCTAGATACATAATATTGTTTCGATATATGATAGCTATCTATGATCGAGTCTAAAAATGGTTGTAATGTTTCTGCAAGTTGTGCCCTTTTATAAGAATTATTACTGAAAATTAAAACATTTTTGTTATTGTTATCTGAATCGCAGCATGTTAGTAAAAATGTTGTAAAAATCTCAGTTGAAACGCATGATTTAAATAATTGACTCGCCATATATATGCTTAATACATATTATATTTTATGTACAAAAAGTATTTACAATATTGTTGGTAAAAAAAACAAGCTCAATCTCATCTTCGTGTAAATTATGAAATATCGTTATATATTTGCAAATATAAGGTATAATATTGTATTTCTCGTCTTCACTTAGAAGTTGTGTGATTTTAACAAAAGTAAAATAATTATCTAATACGTCTGTTACAGAATAGCCTTTAACAACAAGTTTATTAATGACAGAAAGTGCGCCGGATAAATCCCCACTTTTACAACATTCTGTATACCATGCTAATTCTTTAAAAGAAATATTAGTACATAGTTCACTCGCTAACTCTATAGTAATAGGAGTGTCTACTAATTTAAACTTTTCTAGATAATTAACTAATATTCTAACAGAACCGTTGCATACTGTTGTAATGAAATCAATTACATTTGGCTCAATTATTATATTTTCAAGTTGACTTATAAAATTAGCAATACGGGTAAGGTCATGCTTACCATAGGGGAAAATCTTAACTATATCCATTCTTGATTGTAAACTATCGATAACTTTTTGTGAATTACAGCAGGAGGCGATAAATGCAACATTATGACTATGCTTATCAATACAATTTCTAAAGACTTGTTGACTTTGTTCATTTATCATATCAATGTCGTCTAATAATAGTATTTTTTTCTTGCCTGGAATAATACTACTGGTCTGGCAAAAAACTCTGACCTCATTTCTATAATAAGAGATTCCTTGATCTTTCAAAGTATTTATCGACATAATATTTTCACAGCTACTTGGAACATCAAATCCATAATAATGATTAATAATTGCATGAATAAGAGATGTTTTACCTGAACCAGAGTTTCCGACTAGCAAAATATTAAGTTTTTCCAGACCAATAAATGTATGAAGTACATTTCTGAGATCGTCATTCATTTGAAAATCTTCAAGAGTCCTTGGGCGATATTTGAATGTGAATGGATTAGATAGTTCCATAATATGTATTCGTAATTAACCATATAAGTTTATGTTGTTTAATCATACTATAATAATGAGGTTAATTGAGTGTTATGAAATACTTGGAATAAACGCGGACGCAAGTCTAGACGAGGTGAAAAAAGCGTATCGTCGAAAATCATTAGTTCATCATCCAGATAGAAATAATAATAGTGCTGACTCTACAAATATGTTTCAAAAAATAAATGAGGCATATGAGATAATTAATAAAAATAAACAAAATAATGCAGACGAAAATATATTCGGAGATGGTGCAATGAACTTAGATACATTGATGAAAATGTTTGCTGACATGGGAAACAATCCTAGTTTTTCGCAACATATGAATAACCAATTACAGAAACCTATTCCTATAATTAAGCGCATTGAAATCTCTCTAGAGCAGGTATATTCAGGATGTATGGTTCCAATTGAAATAACCAGGAATATCAAACAAAGTGGTGTGGTTAGAGAAGAAACAGAAACCCTATATGTTGATGTTGCAAAAGGAGTTGATACAAACGAGATAATTGTATTTCGAGAGAAGGGACATATTGTAGACGATGCTCCTGGGGGAGACATAAAGATTTTTGTAAGTGTTTTGGACCATACATACTTTAAAAGGTCGGGATTAGATTTGATTTATACAAAGCGGGTCAGTTTGAAAGATGCATTATGTGGAGTAGATTTTGAGTTTGAACATGTTTCAGGAAAATTATACAAAATAAATAATACTAAAGGTCAAACAATACTTTATCCAGGCTATAAAAAAATTGTCCCAGGATTAGGTTTGCAACGACAAGAGCACGTTGGCAATCTGTTAATCGAGTTTGAAATAACATTTCCAGAGAAATTAAACACTGAACAAATAGATACATTGAAAAAAATAATGTAATCAATATTATTACTATTTCATAATAACATTGATATATTTAGCCTAAAACTTTGTATACAGAAACATACATACCTGCAAATATCATAAGCATCGCAATATAATCATCTAGAGTAGTTGGCAATTTTAACCAGAATGTATTGGATAATATCTGACCCAGGAAATCAAAGATATAGGACCACAGTGATACTTGTGCAGCACTCATAAAGCGGTTACCAATTCGATTCGCAGGAATTATGAACATCCATTCTATAGTTGCAAGTAATTCTGATACTCCAAGTTTTTTAAGAAAACTTGCATTCTTCATAGAGGGAGTGGTTTGTGCGAAAAGTGCTAAATCCATAAAAACCATAATCCCAATATTTAGGATTAACCAAAATAACATTGTCTTTACGTCAACCTTCATTTTATTATATGACTATATAAAAATGAACCTAGACTCTTACTCTAAGCCAGTGCAATATATCAGCTTTATTGCTATGTTTATCTTAGCGCAAGCAAGTTCTATGTGGGGACAATATTTCACACTTAAGTACCCTAAGATGGGAATGATGGAGGCATTTTTACGTGCTATCCCATTTGCTTGGTTAGATTGGGCATTTATGAGTGTGGCGGTGTATATTGGTGACCGCTATAAACTTGTTACTCCTACACAAGATACTTTATTGTTAATTATTATCCAGTTTGTAGCAATTCTAGTAATTAATTCTCTTTGGTTAGGACAAACTGTTAGCCGTAGCGATATCTTTTGCTTCTTTATCATTTTAATTGGATTTTACATTAGTTTTTCAAATGCTGTATCTAAAATGCTTGGTATCAAAGTTCCAAAAAAGGATTCCGAGAAAGACGATGGAGAAAAAAAAGAGAAATGTGATAGTAAGTTAAATCGCGATTCTAGATTGCATTTATGCGATCATCATGGAGACAAACTTTCTTAAAACAATTTATTACATACCTACATATATATAGTAGTAGGTTGGTAACAGTAAATATTTAACTATAAAAAGTGTACATTAATGTGTATTGTTTGAAGATAATTTGCAAAAAAAACTATATGGTTTATGTATAATGAAAAATATCATACATGTACCGAATGGTTCAAGATATGAAGAAAATGGTTGGGTTAGGATAAACATTAAAGGAACGCCTTCTCAAAGAGGATTCGCATATGGTCAGTTAATCAAAGATCTGATGCCTGATATTATAAAAGCAATGGATTTTGTAATGATGGACGATTATGGTGTTGCACTTGATGTGATGAAGAATCTAATTTATGACATTTTCTCTCCAATAGTAACTAATAATTATCCTGAATTAATGGAAGAGATACAATCTATAACAAAAGGTATAGGTAAAAGAGATATTGATTTACAATTTGTATTTTTCTGGAATTGCTATTATTCTCTGGGTTATGTATTTGGCAAACTACCTGAAATAATCAAATCAGATCCAGAATTATCTAATAAATATGGAGATATATTTCCTTCTGGAATTAGCGGTGGAGCATCCGAGGGTGGAGCAGGAGATAAATGCAGTGCTTTTATCGCAGTAGGAAACTGGACTGAAGATGGAAAAATTGTGTGTGCTCACAATACATTTGATAATTTTATTGATTCTCAATTTGTAAATGTAATGTTGTGTGTAAAACCAGAGAAAGGAAACTCTTTTATTATGCAGTGTGCGCCAGGTCAAGTTTCCAGTGGCACTGACTACTACGTAACAAGTAATGGTTTTATTGTAACTGAAACAACTATTGGCGGGTTTAATCAATTTAAGTTATTAAATCCAGTATTCTGTCGCATTCGCAATGCAGTACAATATAGTAAATCGTTAGATGATTTTGTTAAGTTTCTAGAAGATGGTAATAGTGGAGATTATGCTAATTCATGGTTAATTGGAGATACTCGTAATAATGAAATTATGCGTATTGAATTGGGATTAAACTTTGTGAATGTTGAGAGAAAGAAGAATGGATACTTTATTGGATTTAATGCACCATATGATGGTCGTATTAGAAATCTTGAGTGTAGTAATACAGGATTTAATGACATTAGACGTCATCAGGGCGCACGAAAAGTTCGATTAGAACAGCTTATGAAGGAACACAAGGGTAAGATAACTGTAGAAATTGGTCAAGAAATATTAGGAGATCATTATGATGTATATCTTAATAAAGTGAATCCGTGTTCTCGTACTTGTTGTAGTCATTATGATTTAGATCAGAGAGAATACATGTCCCAATCTGATCGCCCGCTTCCCTATCAACCTCGAGGAGCATTAGATGGAATAGTAAGTAGCACAGCACTGGCAAAAAGAATGGGTTTATCAGCCAGATGGGGGTCATCTTGTGGCCTTCCCTTTCATGCAAAAGAGTTTTTTGAGAGGAATATTCAATGGAAGCACCAAGAACCATACGTAATAGATCGTCCATATCAACCGTGGACAACATTTGCCTGTGTAAAGCGAAAAAATATTAAGACTGGAAAAAGACGCACTTCAAAAAGAAAAGGTAAACAAACAAGAAAAACAAATCCATAAAATATTGTAAACTGGTATAAAAATAGCGATAGTGTTGATATATACAAACGAACAATGAGTACAATAAAACGAATCCAGTCTGAATTAAAAAAACTAATAGAAGATCCGCCGGCAAATTGTTCAGGTGGACCAGTAGGAGATGATATATTTAAATGGCAAGCGATGATTATTGGTCCTAATGGCTCACCATATCAAGGAGGTATATTTTATTTGCGAATTGATTTTCCACAAGATTATCCATTCAAACCACCAAAGGTGTCATTTACTACTAGGATATATCATTGTAATATTAATTCATCTGGAGGTATCTGTCTTGATATTTTGAAAGATCAATGGAGTCCAGCTCTTACCATCTCGAAGGTGTTGTTATCTATTTGTAGTATGATGGATGATCCAAATCCAGATGATCCATTAGTTACAGAAATAGCTGATTTATTCAAAACAAATAAAGAAGAGCACGATAATAATGCAAGAAATCATACATTGATGTTTGCATGTGGTGAATAATTGTTAATAAGATTTTAGATTACAAATCCATATTATAATCTAAAATCATACTATATTATGTCTAGCGTTGATGAGATTAAGACTGAAATTAACAGCCTTATTGATGAAGCTGAACAGTTAAGGGATGATCAAAAATATGATGAAGCCATGAGTGTAATTGGAAGAGCCAATCAACGTGCAATGACTTCACGAAATAGAGATTTAATCATGAAAACGATGCAATTGCGCACTAGTATTCAACAAGCCCGATTAGCTAATCCTGAATCCAGCACAGTTGAAGATGTAAGCAATCGTTGCATGATTCCAAATCCTCCAACTGATCTTGAATGTTGTAGTGATGTTTATGAAGCAGAAGAATCAGAAGTATTGAAAAGACTTGCTGCAAATGACGGGACTATTGTAGTCGAATACAATGTGAGAGAAGATTTGAAAAAATATGTATGTTTTAATAGATCTATTCTAAAAGATCCAAGTCGAATAAGATCACAGACAATAAGATTGTGTTCCCCTATTTCTGCAACAACCAATTCTGAAATGATGTACGGATATGCCAATAATCGTGTATCAACAAATAAGATCAAATATGTGGTAAAGGCAACAGATAAGATTGGTGATAAAATAACAATTGATGTTCCTGAGAGTGATGGAAGTGTAAGTAAATTAGATGTAGAAATACCGAAATATATTAATAAATATCGTGAACCATCAGATAAGGGAAGATTAGAAAATGAAATAGAGAGAATAGTACGCGAATTGAGTGAACAAGATGAGAATCAAGATAATCAAAGTATACTTATGCAGTTGCAAGACGAACTACAAAATGCTGAAGACGAAATGTCTCAATTAGAAAATGATCGTCAAGTTAATACAGGAGAACTCATATATTTTAAAACTCCAAATATTAGGGAAGGCCCTGCAGGATCAGAAGAACTTTATATAAAACTAAGATTTTTTGGGTTAGATGTCGGTGGTGTAATAGATCTAAAAGATTTTCTTTATGAAGTTTCAGGGTTTCCTGATGTAAACCGGTTTGTAATAAACCAAGTTAGTTCCGAAAACTATCTTATGTTATCAAATGGATTATCAGTAAACCAAGATGTCTCGCAAAGTTATTATGATTTATCAAATAATATTGATGAAGCATTATTACACGTTGTCCAACAGGTTGTCAATGAGCCAGATGACAGTGAGGATTGGGAATACACTTTAAACTGGGTAAGAGAACAGATCGATAAAACAGAGGAAGTTTATAGTGGAGATGACATTATAAAGAAAACTGCAAGTGAAGCAGCAAGATCAATTAAAAATGCTGAAAATGAGATTTCACAAGTTACAGATGCATTAAGTGCGTCACATTGTCAACTCGGTCAAGATACAACTGTTTGGAAGATATCACCTTTGAATCCAAAAGATGTGAGCACTCAAGAGAAAGAAGATGCGATGAGTAAGGTAAATGAAATGTATTCAACTGCACAGTATAAACCAGTAACTCTTGATTATTTAAAATCCAAAATAGTAGATATATTGAAAGAGGCATACGCAAGACCAACTGATAGATTTGCAGAGTTAAGCGAAGAAGGGAAATTGATAGACCCAGATGATATAGATTTAAGACCTCGTGTATTTAACGACTCTATAAATGAGCCAAATATCACGCATTCTGAGGCAAATGACATTTTAGATATTTTAGGTACAGGAGAAGGGGAAGCTTATCCGTATGATGATGTTACAGATATGCATAGAGGCGTTGCAAAGTTGCGTTGTTTTATAGCTCAAAATGTCGAAATAAATGGAAGTATTAGTGCACATGAATTAGATCGCGCCGCACAAGCATTTAATATAAATGATCGTGATATTCCAGAGTTAACGCGTGATTTTTTAGAACCAATGACATCACTTAATGAATATTTACAACATGAATATGCCTTGATGCAGGCGTTTCCTCTGTCTCTTGAGGGTCATAACGTTAACCCAGATACTATTTGCGAGAACCTAAGTATAGATGTGGATGGAGGTGATAGTAATTGGGGAGGTGATAATGTTTCGGATCCTCGCAACTATAATGTTATAGTGAGTGCTTTTGGAAATCGATTGTTTGCTGATGATGACGATGAACCATCTGGAGAAATAGAACGAGAGAGCGGAGACGAGATGGATGGAAATGCAACTAACGAAAGCGTTCCTGATGGGTTTGGCGATTGGTTTGATTCGTTTGAAAATGAACAACAATCACCACGTGAATCATACAGACCAGATTATAATTCGCCAGATGGATCAAGAGGCAATTCACTGCATCTCTCTCACTTAAATGACAGTGTAAATGATAATGATACGGTAAATGATAATGAGACTATAAATGATAATGGAAGCGATTTACTAAGTGAAGTAGGATCATTAGACTCGAATGATAGCATTAATTCCTTAGATTTGGGCGATTGGGAATATGATTCCCCGGTAACTCCTTCTCGAAATAGTAGTGGTTTTGTTGAAGAGACTCCTCCACCAATATCTTTAGTACCAAGAATATCTGATGGAGTAACACCAGAGAGATTAGATGAAGATAATGAATAGTAACGAATAATATAGTAAGACTCATGAATACTATATTATAATTTAAGAGATACGACGAGTCGCAATTTGATCTGATGTAAGATAGATTGAGTTCTCGGTAATAATAAGATACTCCTTATCGACCTTATAGATTTTTGCGATAGGGGAGGTATACTCTTCCTCGCTTTTAACAAGTAGTTTTTCTCCATTTTCACGTACGCCGATTACAACTTTTTGATCACATGAATCCGCCCAGTAATCGAGCATAATAGGTTTGTCATCTGCGACTGCAATTTTGCATGCATGTTGCATACTTTGTGCTCCGGGCATTTGATATTGCTGTTCAGCTTCGGCCATTGTATATACTGTAACGGCATTAAAAGCTTTAAATACTTATACGGCCAAAAAACATTTAAAATGTCATTAGATAACATATTACAAGATGTCACAATATGATCTTACATTAATTGATAATTATCGTAGTAACTATGAATGTACTGAGCGTGAAATGTTCACGCGGTATATGGCATTAGTTACGGAGTTTTGTATGCAGGCAGAAGAAAGCATTAAAGTGAGTCAGATACAGTATTTTACCTATGTAACTGTTAAAGGGTTGGAAACATTAACGCACGTATTTAGAATGTTGCTATTGTATACAAAAAATCTGGATATAACCTTTTATAATTGCAAGAAAGCACTTTATTATTACCTTGAGTTTATCGGGCAAATTGGAGATGATAGTCATGAGTTTTTGAAACTTACTTCAAACGATGCTTCATTATTTGTATACAAGAAAACAGTATTTGCAATAAACCAGTCATATCGTAAAGAGTATGATGGAGAAAGTGATGAAAATGAAAAGATAACAACAGATAATTTATTTACATTAACAGAGCTATTTTTGAGTATGTTCCGAAGAGAGATTTTAACAAATGTTAAAAAAAGTACAGAAGATTTAACAAATACATTGAGAACATTTGCAGAGTATACATCTGCTCTGTTAAATATGGATTATAAAGAATCTGATAAATTGTACAATGATCATTTGCGAGCAGTATTAAAGTTTAATGACGCACTATCGGTCCATCATATTAGAGATATTCAAGAGCTTTTGACAGCAATTGTTAAAAAATTACCCAAAGTGAAGGTATCAATGGATAATATATGCTCGGCAGTAAGTTCTTCAGAAATTAATAGGGAAGAACTAACTTTAAGAAAATATATAAATGGATTATTTTCAAATTGCAGTTAATTATGAAACTAGGATGGTCTTTTTTCTGACTTTTTTAGTCTTAGTATCTTTACTCTTGCTAGTATCAATAAGCCCTCCGCCTACAATGCTATACTCGTTCTCAAGAAGAACTTTTATAAACTCGTAGATTTCATAAAGAACAGGTTCTTTACATTTTCCAACAATTAAAACACTACCTGTTCTGAAAACCATAAATGACATTTTGATAAATCGTTCGCGGTCTTCATCGCTAATACCAGCGGGCGTCTGCTGACCAGTTTGAACTTTTGCTTGAGGGTCGTAATAGAACTCACATTGAATGCCTGGATAAGAACAGGGGTCATATGCACTGTTAATTCTATAGTGATATTTCAGACGATTATACAATTTTTCGCGGTTAATAAAGAATCCGCATGAGAAGTTTGAATTGATAAGAACCGTTTCGCTTTTATTCTTCATCCATTGCAATTTATCCTTTTGTGGTACGAGAGGTTGCAATGTTTTAATAAGAAGATCAAGTGTCTTTATCAAAACTGCATCATCTTGAATGCCTGGAATCTCTAATTTTCCGGTATTGAATACCTTGACATGAATCTCTTTGAATGCATCATTATAATCAATTCGCAATATCAATGCAAAACAATTATAGAATGCGCCTTTTCGCTTGCATCGGTAGGAAGTAATATCTTTTTTACACAATCCTTGACTAATCTTTCTTATATCTCTGAAAGTAATACGTCCTTCAGGTTTCACAATACGCGAAAGAATGTGATGATCTGTAAAGATAGAATCATCACAGTTTTCAAAGACTTCATCAAGCTCTTCTTGTGTGGTACTATTAAACTTCATTTGTTTTTTAATAACCCCTACTTGGGGTATATGATAACTAGTAATAGGGATATTCCAGAAGGTTTCTTTGAGATCGATAGGATAATTCAGATACGATATCTTGGTCTTAGTTGATATATAAATAGGCGTACATTTAGGAAGATCTTTAGATGGTGTAGGCATCGGTCTATTAACAGCTGCGATTGGTTTATAATCACCGTCACAGTAGCTATCCCAGGCATCTTCTAAATCTAGCATGTTATCGTTAGTTGACACCGTTTCTTTAAGTATATCTATTTCAATTTATTTTCTAATCCAATAATAAATTATGTTGTCTGTTCAGCAAAAAAGTAACAAGTACGAGCGTTCTGTGCCAATTCCTATTCAATCTAAAAAACAAACTTTAGATGAAGATGTTGAATATTGCTTGAAGCAAAACTTTTTCAATCCAAACAAAGGTTCTCCTCCCAACGCATGGAATGAGAGATTAATGCAGCGTCTAGGAGAATCCTACGATAAAAAAATCTTGATATCCCATGTTCCTATTTTCTCGAGGAAGTAATCAACTAAATACAACGCGTTTGGCTCTGAAAGGTGCATTATAAACTCCGAAAAATTAATAAAGTCTGAATCGATTGGCAATACCTCATAAGCTATAATATAATTAAGGTAATCTTTGATTATGTTACGGACATCAATATGATAATTATTTTGTATTTCATATAATTTTGCTTTAGCATTATCCTTGCCAATTTTAATTGATTCAGTTAGAGAGTTCCATACTGCATCATCAAGCACAGACATCACATTTATGTCATACTGATTTGATTGCAAATAATTTATCATGCTACGAATATCAGACTTAAATAAACGCTGGACTGCTTTTAATGTTGACGTAGTAACATTTACCTTCTCATTTTTAGCAATAATGCTTAGAAAATCTGTTATTTTTTTAGATGGAAGTTGATTAAACCTTAGATGTAAGAGTTCATTTTGAAGAGAATCGTCAATTCTACTTATATAATTACATATTAGACAAAAACGCACATTAGTTGATCTGTCTTGTAAAAGATATTTTAATGCGTGTTGAGCATTTTTTGTCATATAATCAACCTCGTCTAATACTACGATCTTCAACCCAGTAGTGAACAATGCTTGAGAATTAACAAATTGTGAAATCTGATTTCTTATTATATCAATACCTCTTTCATCTGATGCATTAAGATGTATTGTCAATCCTTTTCCAAGCTGATTATATTTTTTTTGATAACTATTGATAAGATTCATAATCGTAGTCGTTTTACCAGTTCCGGGTGGACCATATAATAGTAAATTAGGAAAACGATTTGTCTCCACAATATTCTTTAGAATCCGATGATTTGTTTCATCCAATACAATTTGATCAAAACTAGTCGGTCTGTATTTTTCAACCCAAGGAATAGTATCATTATCACTCATATCTGCTTTTAAGTAGACTATTCCTTTTAGCTTGTTTATATATCAAATGTGAATTGAAGAAGATATTTTGAGTATTATTATCTAAAAATTGATCATTCGTTATTGTATTATGGATCCGTCAGATATCTCGACAAACACTATGACTGATTCTGGCATGTTGCATATGTTTATTGGACCAATGTATTCTGGAAAGACTAGCAAAATGCATGAACTTTACAAGCAGTTTAAGTTTTGTCAAGTGCCTACTATGGTTATTAATTATTCAGAAGACACTAGATATACTGATAAGCCAGAATTAGCTACTCATGATAAAGCAATGATTCCGTGTACCATGGCAAGTACTATGAGCGAGATAAATGTTTTAACTGACGCTGATTCTACACAAGTGTATTTGATAAATGAAGGACAGTTCTTTCCTGATATAATTGAATGGACAAGAACTGCAATATCAAGACCATTTAACAAAAAAGTATATATATGTGGATTAGACGGCGACTTTGAAAGAAACACATTTGGAGATTGGCTATCTCTTATTGCATATAGTGATTCTGTGACAAAATTACGATCCATTTGCTGTGATTGTCGAAAAGCGGATGCAATCTTTAGTTATCGATTGACAGAAGAAAAAGCTCAAAAGGTTATTGGCAGTAGCTCATATATTCCACTTTGCCGATATTGCTATGAAGAAAGGTTAGTTTCAGATAGACTATAACAAAACCACTTAAATTATTTTTATGATTCAAGGTAAATGAGTAGCACAAACAGTGAGCCTGTTAAACCCAAGAGAGCGCCTAGAGCAAAGAAAAATGACAAAGATACTGTCTCCAAAACTCCCAAGAAGCGCGGTCGTAAGCCAAAGGGTGGTAAAATTGTAACAATAACTCCTCCAGAGGAAAATGTTGTGGTTCCTACTCCAAATGTTATTCTTCATTTAAAATGTGGAATTAATGATTTGAAAAATAATGGATTTTTTTCAAACAAATGTTATGAATATGATCCATCAGATGTATCTAATAAGATTGATGCATATCAATTTGATGAACAAGCCGATAGTTCATTCTTCGAACATGTTGAAGAAAATCAGGATTCTCATGTAAATAATATTACTAGTAATAGTAGTAATAATAATAATAATAATAGTAGTAATAATGATGAAAAACAAAATGCAATGAATGATATTATCACAAACAAATTGAAGCAACTAGCACATGATCTTCATAATAATAATATTTCTGATAAAAAATCAGCTTGTTTTCATTGTACGTGTGATTTTGATAATCCACCGATTTACATTCCAAAGCATAGTATCGAAGGTACATATCACGTTTATGGTTGTTTTTGCAGTCCCGAATGTGCTGCTGGACATTTAATGAAACAAACTGATGTAGATCCTTCTTCTAAGTTTGAGCGTTATTCTCTTTTGAATCATATCTATTGCAAGATTTACAATTACGAGAAAAATATTAAACCGGCGCCTGATCCACATTATACTCTTGATAAGTTCTATGGAAATCTTTCAATTCAAGAATACAGACAGATGCTTAAAAACGAAAGATTATTGCTTATCGTAGATAAGCCTCTAACTCGTTCTCTTCCAGAGCTTCACGAGGATAATGATGATTTTATTATTAATAATAAAGGCGGTGCCGGTAAATATAAACTTCGTAGATCTTCAAAGCCCAAGTCAAAAAGTGAGATTTTAATGAATAATTTTAACATGAAATAGATGTATAAATATGTCATATTTGATGTTAATGTCAGTTTGGGGTACGTTTTTCAATTACTTACTATCTTCAATGATAGTGTTTAATTGTGCACTTTTCATAGACTCCTCTTTTCTTTTTTCTAACTCTTTTTTTGCTGATTCTCGTAATTTTTCCACGTAGATTTGTTTTTTTTCTTCAAGCTCCTTTTTTTTATAATAATCCAGTGATGCAGTATCAAGAAATGATCTAAACTCATCAAAAACCATTTGATTAGATGTGCGTTTCGGTTTTTCAATTGTTTCTACGCCAATCCAATCTCTTACAACGCTTGTAATATCCATATTGTGCTCTTTTAATTTGGTCAAAGCAGTTTCATTGTCATAATCTGTCTGTCTTGCAATTTTATTACAAGCATCGTCAATTCCTTGTTGGAAAAACTCTAATTTTCCCTCTTTCTCGAACCTCTCTCGAATATCTTCATAACTTGGCATCTTCTGTAATACTATGATAAATGTTTTCTAAATGGTATTAAACGTAAAAATTGATTGTGCTTAATAATGTTCACTACTAATAAGCCAAATATGAACCAAGATGCTACAGTTACCGATATTATTAATCAACTTAATAAAACCGTTCTTACCAATGTCAATACTGTAGTTGAACCACTTGTTACCCTTATTAATACATCAAATCGTCGCGATGTCATTATCACTGATCTTTTGAAAAGCTTACCTGAATATAAATTACTTCTTGCTGAAAATAATCGTCTTAAAAAAGGAGTTAAGATTCAAATACAGGAAAAAGTTAATGGAACCGAGTCTATACCTATTGATTTGTTGAGACAAGAATACGATATACCATCCTCTCAAAATATTGTTAGCAATGTTAAAACTGTAAAAACAAATATAACTGCCGAACAAGACGAAATGCCTAGTAAAATACACGAACATCTCTATAGTAAATTGAAGTCATGGTCACTTAAGTTAGATGAGTTTAGTTCTACAGTTACTCACAACAATCCAATTTATGACGACTTTAATGATCTTAAAGTAGAGTTTGCTTCATTATTTGGTGATTTGCCAAATGAAACAGTTATTACAGTAGGTGATTCAGAATGGAGTTCTATATTAAATATAAAAACAGCAAAAACCCTAGCAAAACTTGAAGCAGTTGCTACAATTATTCCAAACGAAACTGGTGACGATGAAGAGAGGTACGTTGATTGCGATAATTGTCCAACTAGTGTAGATTGTCACAAAAATGCAATTCATATTGTCTATAAAAAAGATGATGCTGCTGATGAGAAAACATTATGTAATACATGTTTTCAAGATAATGAAAATACACTTATTAAAGACGGGTATAAATGCGATGACTGGAGCATTGAGGATGAAGATGAAGATGAAGATGAAGATGAAGATGAAGATGAAGATGAAGATGAAGATGAGGATGATTCATTAAATAATAAGTATACATACACAGATGATGGTGAAACTATGTTATTGACATCTGGTATTCCAAAAAACTCGGAAGAAACTGTCAAAACGCTAGAAGCACAAGTTGCCAAGTTAAAGCATAAACATGAAGAGGATGATGTCAGTGTAGAGGAAGAGGAAGAGGAAGAGGAAGAGGAAGAGGAAGAGGAAGAGGAAGAGGAGGAAGAAGAGGAAGAGGAAGAGGAAGAGGAAGAGGAAGAGGAAGAGGAGGAAGAAGAGGAAGAGGAAGAGGAGGAGGAAGAGGAGGATGAGGTTCTTTCAGAAGAAGAAGAAGATGATGGCACTGTTGATGACGAAGAGGATGATGTCATTGTAGAGGAAGAGGAATCTGCAGAAGAGCTAGAAGTTGTTGAAATGGAGGATGAAGACGGAAATCCACTTGAATACCTAACAAATGATACAGAAAACGGATATATCTACGAACTACTCGAAGGAGATGAAGTTGGAGAGAAGATTGGCAAGTTTGTTGAAGGTGAACCAGAGTTCTTTGATTAATAAAAATGAAAATATCTAGTTATATTATAATATGCTCGAGAAACTATGTGCGCCAGCAATTTTATATATAGCATTTTCTCTTACACAGATTATTATAGATATTTTCAAAGAAATGTATAATACTGCATTTTTCAAGTTTATCGTAATGATGATTTTTTCTATTATGTTGAACATATTGTGTAAGCGCGGTTTAGGAGTGATTTCCTGGTTTATAGTATTTGTTCCATTCATTATGATGACTATAATCACAACTATGCTGTTGTTTGTATTTGGACTTTCTCCTGCAACAGGAGGATTAGATTATTCAGTAGACTATCCTAATGCACAAAAAGATGTAGTTGTAGTAACAAACAATGGAGTCAATCAACCATATGAAAACGGAAATGAAGTACAAACAGGAACATATGAGATTCCACCAACCGCAGATGAAGTTAACAATTACAATTAATACAAATTATTTCAATACTAATTAAATTATTGAAATAACACTCTTATAAAATGGTTTAAACCATATATATAATGTTACATTAATAATGGACTGCAGAACGGATACTCCCGCACACTCGATATTTTACTCAATAGGTGTTGCTAGTACAGCAACCATACTTTATTATTTATATATAAATTACACTCCGCTTACTGTAGATGATTTTTTAGCAGATGCAGCATGGGCATATTGTGGAATGGAGATCCGAGCGACTCGATTTAAAAAACATTTTTTTACACTTTTAGAGCCAGTTACAAGCATAATCTCTCCTGGACCAGTTCCAAATAAAGAAATATGTTTTTACAAGGATGGTGAAGTAGTTAAAGAAATGGGCCTTTTAGAGTTCAGAAAATTAGATGATGAATGGGATGTAGATTATGATTACGGGATTTATAAAATCCAAAACGACGAGAACATGGGAATGTCTCGTATTTTCAAGGTGCATACTAATATTGATCTTGATAATATAAAGTTCAGTAACGTATCTTTGTTAAGTGCAGTTATGAAATGCAACGGACAAGATAAAAAAGATCTAGATGTAACAAGTGATATATTTAAATCAACTCTAGTAGTTGGAAATAAACTTTTTTCAAAAGAATACATGAAGTATATATTTGATGTGGATCTTCCAGAAAGTTATAGTATTGATATTATTGATAGTAATATTAATCAACATACTATCGTGGAAGGAGGAGTAATGCATATGACAGAAGACACTGTTGAGATAATTAACCCTCCAAAAGTTAATGAAACAGTAGAACAAAAAAGGCGACCGTCGTTTTTATTTGGTTGGATGAATGAAACTTCTGAAACGAAGAAAGATAACTAAAAGGATATAAAAGAAAAATTGATATTGTTTAACATAATGGTTGACTCTGTAGCAACAGAAATGGAAACGGTACTAAACCTGGATTCAACTTCTCAAGATATTAATATGAGTACACACCAGCTCGGCGAGGAATGGACTATGTGGGCACATTTGCCTCACGACACCGACTGGTCTGTTTCTAGCTACAAGAGGATCCAGGATTTCAATTCTGTAGAGCAGGCAATAACTTTGACTGAGACTCTTCCTCATAAAATGATCAGAAACTGTATGTTATTTGTAATGCGCAAAGGTATTTCGCCAACATGGGAAGATCAGCGTAATAGATCTGGAGGTTGCTTTTCATACAAAGTAAGTAATAAAATAGTTCCTGCAGTGTGGCGTGATCTAACATATACAATGGTAGGCGAAACATTGGGAAGCACAACATCGCATCAAAAATCAATTAATGGCATTACCATCTCACCAAAAAAGAACTTCGCCGTTGTGAAAGTTTGGATGGGTGACTGCAAAAGCCAAGATCCTAATATTATAAATGCAGTAGGAACATCTATTGTATCTCATGGATGTCTTTTCAAAAAGCACAATCCTGAATACTAATCATATTAATAAAAATATTAATAAAGATAGAATTATATCTATTTTTATTAATGAGTATTATAAAATACTTTCCAAAACATATCTCATTTGATATAAAGTGTGATTGTAAGGGGAAATTGTTTTTTGATGAAAAGACAACAAATATTCTTACAAAAAAATATGGTTCTTTAACTAGAGCTGCTATAGAGTCTTGGCTAATGTCATCATATAAGAATCGTAAAGCTAACCTGAATAATGTTATTGTTACAAAAAATGGTAAAATATACAAGGATTTTCAACATATAGGTACAATTATTGGATGTGATTGTGATGAGATAAAAGACGATAATGTAATAGATAACAATGTTTATCCAAATGTTATTAGTATCTCCGGGATATGGACATGGGGAATCTGGCATTTCCCAGCAGAGTCACTCTCTGCATTAATGAGTACAAAAATGCCAAGTGATGCAAAGATACATGTACATACTAAGACAAAATATGTATTATATTGGCTTAGCTTAATCGGAATATCTCAGGACAGAGTAATTGATGGAAATATAAGAGCAAGAAATCTATTAATACCAGAACTTGGTGCATGCGGCAGCCCTTATCCAGAACAAATTACATGGTTGAATAATATTGTAAGATCATCAGTGAATGCGACTTCAGATAAATTATTGATTTTATCTAAGAGAACTCGCAGTAGACAACTAAAAAATTATCAAGAGGTCTATGAAGCAAGCTATAAATTAGCAGTAAAAATGGGGTTAAAATTGTACATACATGATGACAGTAAGCTCCCTTCTATAAAACAGCAACATTCTGCATTTAAATCTGCCAGCATAATTATAGCACCGCACGGTGGCGGAAATATTAATATTCTCGCAATGAGCGAAGGAACCAATTTTATAGAAATTATGGATAGTTCCTGGCCAAATAACTGTTTTCTAAGAGTAGCTGCATATCTTAATATAAATTATTATGGTGTGCACAGTGAAAATTACATAGTTAATATTGATAGTCTACAAAATGTGTGTAAAAAATTATCTAATAATAAAACAAAATGACTTCATTAACACAAGATAGTCTTAAATTGGAATATTTTTTAGAGGACGAATATAGATGGTGTCCTCTAAAAATAATAGGAAGTAGATTTGGAAGCAAAGAAATAATTGCAAACGTCACGAAATTGGATGAATTACCTGACGTTTTTAACGGATGTTATTTATATTCACAAGAAACTTGTGTTTGGTTTTATGATAAAATAAAAAAGGATGATGTTAGAATCGTGCATGGAAGTATATTAGATGATGGTATATCTAACTACTAGGTAGTGGAGCTAAACATAATTTAATCTCTCCAAGCGATGCAACATTATACTTTACAACTAGTGGCATGTTATTCTCTAAAAACATCTCAATCGTACTACAAAGATTAGTGCACTTAATAAAATAACCAAGATTCTTCAATGAAAACTCACCTTGAATAATCTTACTCTTATCCTGAGTTTTAATATATTGCATACTACCGTCTGATTCTGCTCTGCGGACCTCAGCTTGAGCAAATCCACCACTGCATTTGAAAATTAATTCAGCACCTTCACTGCCAATAACAGAACGAATCTCAATCTTGTCAGAAATGCAGGATAGATCTCTGATTGTCTTTTGAAAATCAGCAGCAGGAAGATTGAGAACAGATGAAAACATAACTTCCGGTACTACTAACTCCTCGTGCTCGGGCTCAATCAAACGTAGTTTTTGAAACTTCTGCTGTTTAATATCTCCATTTTCGAACTTAAGACCGAGATATTGAACAACTCCGTCCATGTAATCACTCTCTTCGATATAGATGGTTAGAGTATCATCATTATCAATAGTGTTGATAAGCTTGAAAAGATGCAACATATTAACACCAATAATGATCTTATCTAACTTACAATCAAACGTCTCAAACTTATCTGCATGAAGTGAAAGATGAGCTAAGATAGTATGGGACTTATCCATATTAATGATTTTTATACCATCTGGTGTAAAAGTGATATTTGTTTCTAGGAGAATATCCTTTAATGCTGTCATAAGAGTCCTGAAAGGAGCAATTTGTACAGTTTGAATAGAGAGAATATTCTTCGATTGATCAACCATTCCGGCCATTATATATATGTATCTTCTTCTCGCTAGCTTTAAATGCTTATGTGCGTTCATTCTAAAAACTTATGTAATTAATAGCCTTGTTATTAAAGTATATAGAAGAGTTTCTATATATACTGTAAATTATGAGTGAGTTACATGCCAAGATCGATGAACTTATCACATTGTACAATAATGACAGTTATGTAATGTCACGTTTAGAAACATTTATAATGAGTCATTTGCCTAACTCATTGGCGTCAGCGAGTGAGTTACATAAAGAGAGAAATGAGCGTAGAGAAAGATTGCTCAGTAGCGGCGATATTTTCGCCGACCAATTTTTAGCCAATTCTAATGTATCATATTGTCCAAGAATAGAACTATTTGTCTGTTACGACAAGGAACATTTTATACCAATTAGTGAAGATGATATTCAACACATGCTTCTTACACAAATTACTACAAATCAAGAATTAGTGCCATGGAAACATAAACTTAAGAACAGTGTAATTAAATCTCTCAAAGAAAGAAGTCCACTCGAATGTATACCTGAATCAGCTACAATCCAGTTTGTTCTTAACCAATTATATCCGGCAGTGTTTCATACAAAAAATGCAGCAAAACATTTTTTAACAGCAGTAGGAGATTGTATTAAGGGAGAAAAGACAAATACGTATATCGTAACTAGTGGACTAAGAGATATTATGAGAGAGATTGAGACAGCACATTACAATTGTTTCGGATCAACCAATATTTTAGCAAACTTTAAACTAAGATATCACGGTCATAGTTATGAACTAACTAGATTTTTTCAAAGCAAGCTTGATAGTAATACATTAAGAATGCCACACAAGCTTGCCAAACATATGATTGATATGTTGTGTGTTGCATCTCATTACTCTGATAGATACGGTAGTGCAGATAATTTTGTAAATACTTCCAATGATGAAACTTTGAAGCAAATATGTATGTTTTCCAAAGATTTGACTGTAGAGAAACTTGCAATAAACTTCAAGGAATCGGCGCTATATGAATGTAATGACTCATCTGTAACAAATAAGAATATGCTGTTCATTCTAAAAAAATATTTAGATGATCATAATATACCAAATATCGTATTTCACGAGGCATTTTCTGAACAACTTCGTAAATTAGTTAATTTCTCTCCACAAAGCGATTCATATACAGATACTACCAGTCATTATCTTCCTGTTGTTTCCTCCTTCTCATCATTTTGGGATACCCATTTTAAGGATGACTATGGGGTGGCTGAATATGAAGTTAATGAAATTATACAGTTGTTTATAGCATCTACTACTAGACCTCCAAAAAACGTTAGTGAAGAGTTTATTATTGATCTATTAAAGCATATTGCACCTGAAATAACTATCGAGGATGATAAATACATTTTCGGTGTTTCCTGCGATCTTTGGGACAAGCGAGGGGAAGTATCCGATTTTATGATATATATTGGAACCATGGAAGAATCTAAAACACCAACTCATCTGTCAGCACTATATTCACTTTATACGTCTTGGAAATCTACTATATGTATGTCAAAGAATTGTTTTGAAAAATTAGTAAAAGAAATACAACCAGATGAGTAATGGACATTTTCATGAAAAAAATGAAATTGATTAATCGTACCTTAAGTATTGCATAAAAGAATAAGATAATGTCGCAGAACGATCGTAGAACCCCACTATTTGGACAGCTTCTCTCCAGAAATTACGTCCCTATCCCTCTTATATCTTCGCTCAATGAGCCAGGCGTTAAGGTGGTTTCAAATATCGGTGGATTTCCGGAGAACTGGTGTGATGGTCAGATTGCAACATGGCTAGGCACCCATGATTATATTCCCTTCTCGCGGACAGAGGTTGCGAATCAGAATACCAATGAGTCTGATCTTAACTACAAGTTAATAACAAACTATAATCCTGTTGCGAATGTTTGGGATAGAGACGATATAATCTGGATAAATCTTCCACTTCATTGCTTCGATTTTGGAATAATGAGGCAGATTGGAATGCAGTTGTTAAGTCCGACGTTTGATTTTGGCGACGAAGCAGATTGGTTGGAGTATCTCTCACGTGGAGGACCAGATCGTATAGCGATTGGCATTAAAAGATATAGCGAAAACGAAAACATTGAAATCCGCCCTCAAATTAACGAAAATCATGATGAAAATCTTGAAGACACTCTTGGCCCGGGCTGGGGTAGAACTGCTAATTAAATCAAAAAATAAATAAAAACCTGTACATATTGTTTATTTTTCTTACACAAACAGTATATAATTACAATTAAAGTTATATATTGTTTACTTAATTGGTGCGAACCTTGCGACTGCGCTTACCCTTGGAAGACTTGCGGGTCTTGCGAGCAGGAGAGCTGGTTGCCTTGGCGCGCATGCTTTTACGCATGACAACGAACTTTCCCTTCTTGGGCTTGTAGCCGGCCTTCTCAAGGCGCTTCTCCTTCTTAGCAGTAGCAGCGCGTCTCTTGGATACAATGCGACCGTGTTTGTTCATATCAAGATCACCTTTCTTAAGGTTACCAGTAGTCTTATATGCGGTTCCGTGCCATACTTTAGCACGGGAACCATTAAGTTCCTCAAACTTTTTACCATTAATATGGTACATGCCATCAGATTGCTTTTGGTGTCTCTTTCCCATTATACAGTTACCAGAGAAAAAAACGCATACGCCTAAATTGCTATAGTAAATCAATGAAAATATATTACAGATTAAAAACTATTTTTTGGAGGACTACCAGAACCACCTGGCGCACCTTCCCATCTGCCAAATTGATTTACTTGTTTTTTTGAAAAAACGGTTTTCCCTGCATTAGAAAATCTTGCTGTCCGAATGATTGTTGATAATATGAAAGGATTCGTTATAAGAAACCCTGGACGGTTGGTATTACCTGAAAATAAATTAGCATTTTTTTCTATACCTGACGTGGAAGGGTTACAATTACATTTGTAATTAGCATTAATATTTTGTGACATATATCTTTATATAATAGCATATTTTAAACAAAATTGAAATCGCTTAGAGATAGAATTAGTGTGGTATACAAGAGAATAATGGCTGAAACGAAATTAGCGAAACAATACCAGAAAAAATCTGACAGGGAGCATGTACTTGACAATCCAGACACATATACGGGGTCTATGGAAGAAACCGATTATAGTACTTACGTGTATGACGATGAAACAAATACTATTATTTCAAAAGACCTTAAAATGATACCGGGTTTGTATAAGCTCTTTGATGAAGGTGTTGTAAATTGTAGAGATCACCAAGTTCGTCAGGCACAAGGCATTGAAAAATGTCTTCCAAATACTCTTCCTGTAACACACATTGACTTTGATATTACAAGTGAGGGTGTCGTCACGATGCTTAATGATGGAAATGGTATTGATGTTGCTCAACATCCTGAACATAAAATCTGGATTCCCGAGATGATATTCGCACATCTTCGCACATCAACTAATTATGACAAAACACAAAAAAAAATTGTTGGTGGAAAGAACGGTTTTGGTTTTAAATTAGTCCTTATTTGGTCTTCATGGGGTCGTGTAGAAACGGTTGATCATACGCGCGGACTAAAATATGTTCAAGAGTTTGAGAATAATTTGACTATTATTCATCCACCAAAAATCACAAAGTACGGAGGCAAACCATATACAAGTGTCACGTTTAAGCCTGACTTCAAGCGACTTGGTATTGAAAACTTCAGTCCAGATATGTTGTCGCTTTTCAAAAGAAGAGTGTTTGATATTGCTGCTGTAACAGATAAAAAGGTTAAAGTAAGATTTAATGGAGAGACTCTGCCTGTTAAACACTTTCAACAGTATGTTGACATGTATATTGGAAGTAAAAGCGATACGAAAAGAATATATGAATCATCAAATGACCGCTGGGAATATGCTGTATGCATGGCTCCTAAAGAAGAGTTCACACAAGTTTCGTTTGTGAACGGAATCTTTACGTCAAAAGGAGGCAAACACGTTGATTACCTTCTTAATCAGATTATTCGTAAACTAGCATCTTACATTAGTGCGAAGAAGAAGATTGATGTTAAACCTAGTACTATCAAAGAGCAAATCATGTTGTTTATTAGATGTGATGTAGAAAACCCAACATTTGATAGTCAAACAAAGGATTATATGACAACACCATACTCCAAGTTTGGATCATCTTGCGATGTAAGCGATAAGTTTATTGAGAAGGTTGCTAAGATGGGAGTAATGGATGCTGCATGCGCATTGACTGAAGTCAAGGAAAATAAAGCGGCTAAAAAAACTGACGGCTCTAAAACTAAAAATGTTAGAGGTATTCCTAAGCTAGTTGATGCAAATAGTGCTGGTACACCGAATAGTCAGGCTTGTACTCTACTCCTAGTAGAGGGAGATTCAGCTAAGGCCGGTGTTGTATCAGGATTATCCAAAGAAGACCGTGATATTTATGGTGTATATCCACTGAGAGGAAAGCTTATGAATATTCGAGGTGCATCACTAAAGAGTATCGCGTCAAATAAAGAAATTAATGATATCAAACAAATCCTTGGTTTGGAAAGTGGTAAGAAATATACTGAAGAAAGTGCCAAAAGTAAGCTTCGATATGGACGTGTATTGTTCTTAACAGATCAGGATCTGGATGGAACACATATTAAAGGTTTGTGTATTAATATGTTTGACTCCGAATGGGGATCATTAATGAAAGTTCCGGACTTCTTGGGATTTATGAATACTCCTATTCTGAAAGCAAAGAAGGGTTCCAATCAAGAAATGTTCTATAATGAAGGTGAATATGAAGTATGGAAGGAAGAAAATGATACCAAGGGATGGAAAATTAAATATTATAAGGGTCTTGGTACATCTACTGCAAAGGAGTTCCAAGAGTATTTTGCAAATCAAAAGGTAGTCATGTTTAAATGTTCTGGTTTTGATTGTCGTGATGCGATCGACATGGTTTTCAACAAAAAGCGCGCTCATGACAGAAAAACATGGCTAGAAGATTATAATCGCGATGATTTTATGGACACTTCTCTAGAGGAGGTTCCATATAAAGACTTTATCAGCAAAGAGATGATTCACTTCTCCAAGTATGATTGTGATCGTTCTATTCCTAACTTGATGGATGGACAAAAAACAAGTTTACGAAAAATCCTCTTCTCATGTTTTAAGAGAAATCTTACTTCTGAAATCAAGGTTGCTCAACTAGCAGGTTATGTATCTGAGCACAGTTCATATCATCATGGTGAACAGAGTCTAAATGGCGCAATCGTTGGAATGGCCCAAACATATGTTGGTTCAAATAATATAAATATTCTTCAGCCAAATGGTCAATTTGGTACTCGTCTCCAAGGTGGCAATGATGCAGCTAGCGAGAGGTACATCTTTACCGAACTTAACCCTTTGACCAGAATTATCTTTCCCAAGCAGGATGATCAAGTATTAAGATATCTTGATGATGATGGTACTCCAGTAGAGCCTGAATGGTACGCACCAATCATTCCTATGATACTGATTAATGGATCAAAGGGCATTGGCACTGGCTTCAGTACAGATATCCCATCATTCAACCCATCACAAGTTATTCAGTACCTAAAAGCAAAGATTCATAATGAAGAAACTGCTAGTATTGAAATCGAACCATATTACGAAGGATTCAAAGGAACAATATCTAAAATAGCAGATCAGAAATATCTTATCAAAGGTCGATGCAGTATTATTGATTCTAAGACTGTGAAGATTACTGAACTACCCATTGGAACTTGGACTGATGACTACAAAGAGTTCTTGGAGAAACTTATTGAAGGTGATGGCAAGAAGAAAAAGGGAGGATTGGTGAAAGAATATGTTGATATGTGCACAGATAAGCTTATTGATATTACAGTTACGTTTAATAAAGCAAATGACATTCAAACTCTTATCAGTAAATCTGATGAAAATGATTGCAATGGTCTAGAGAAATATCTTCGACTTTACACAACACAGACTACTACAAATATGCACATGTTTGATGAGAAAGAGAAACTTCGCAAGTTTGATAATCCAACTGAAATCATTGACTACTTTTACAAAGTTAGAGAAACAGTATATGTTGCGCGAAAGATTGCCCAAGTTGCAGAGTTAGAGAATGATGCATGCAAGCTAGGAAATAAAGCAAAGTATATTATGGAGAACTTGGATGGCAGTGTTGATCTAAGGCGAAAAAAAGCAGATGTAGTTACAGAACTACTTACAACCCGAGGATATGATATGATTGATGATAGTTACAACTATTTAACCAAAATGCCAATGGATTCAGTAATCCAAGAAAATGTGGATAAACTACTCAAACAAAAGGGTGACAAAGATACAGAATTGCAACTTCTCAAAGCGACAAGTGAGTCAGAAATGTGGCTAGAGGAAATTAGTGATCTAGAGGAGGCTTATACCAAATACGTTACTCAACGCGAAAAAGAGATGAATGCTACGAAAAAACCTAAGAAACTCGGTAAGAAAAAACTAGTCTCTAAGAAAAATTAAATTACAAATAAGAGAAAAATAATTATTATATTTCTCTTATTTTTAATAAAATTGAAAACGCCGTATTATTATTTTTATTTGACATACAAAGGACAACAACACATGTCAAAAAATAACTCAGAAATACGGGAACCTGAATATAAACTTCCTGCATCAAATCAAGAAGATGATAAAGAAAATATTTCATGTATCTTTTCAATGATTGTACCATGTTGCATGTTACTACTACGTAGTATATCATTATTCTGGTTTGTATATTCGATAATTGCACTTTCGCAAACATCAAATCAAGATATTCGTGATACGTGTTCTGGATCAAACATTTGGATCAGTCTTCTGGTAGCAGTGATCGGCAATGGACTAGCGATTCTGGATAATATATGTGGTAAGAAAGATGAGAATGGGAAGCATCAACAAAATGTTATCATAGTAGGTATTAACATTGGTGCATTAATCTTCGCAACCGTAGAGGTATACAAAACATGTGCATTGGACAACTTGAGCGAGACAATAATTTATCAACTTCAATTCTGGTTGATAGTTATAGTATATTCTATATATGCAATAATTCTCTTTGTAGGAATCGTATTATGCTGTTGTTGTGCATGTGAAGAATCAAAAACTAAAATTACGGATAATGAATATTTAGATAATATATTTACAGACGTGAATGAAAATGATAGTAAAACAATTACGGATACTGTTTCTGTTGAGGAGAATAATGTATAAAGTAAAAAATATAAGCTAGATATTTAACCAGTTTCGTATTTTAAATCACAATCTTTTGATTATTTATTTCTTTCAATAAAGTAATGGATTCTAATATACCAATTGTTATTGCATGTGGAATTGTATTGCATCATTATAAAAAACATTATAATGACCCTAAATTAACCCTACTAGAAAAGTTTGTACAATTCAGTGATATTGACAATCATGAGTCGTGGGCATTATTTTTTTTAGGAATGGCGATAGGCATGAAAATCAATAGGGTAATTTTAAATGCGAAATGATTAAAACCATTTTTTTAAAACAAGTTGTTTATCATTAACAGTTGACATAACAGGATGAGCAATCGGCTCATACATGTTGCTTGCATCATGTCTATATTTCATGTATCCTTCTGCTTCTCCGTATACTTGGCCAATTGCGTAATCTAGTACTAACTTGTTTAGAGCAGCAATTTGACCAGGAATATTAGATGGATCATTTCTAGAATACTGTAAAAATACGCTTCTCATGATTATTTTTAATTCATCCGTATTTTGTTCACCAATAAGATATTGACCATTTGATCTATTGTATACACCAGATCTAAGACCATTTTGAATTGCCTGAATATTTTGTCCTGAGAAGAATGCATCAGATAATTTAGTATCATACCAATTTCCGGTCATTGCTTGTCTAAAGTCTGTATTCTCTCCACCAGCAGAAATCTTATCCTTCATAGCAAATAGAACATTTGTATCGGGACTAATAATATTAACTCTACCATTGTTTTGTTTTTGACAGCTCATTATATACTAACTCGATAGAAAAATTATCGGCATAACTAATATAAGATGGCGACATTTCAAAGTATCACTATGACTGTGGCAACAGTACTTCTTGTACTATGCCTGATATTTATTGGGGTTTCTCTATATAACAGTAAGTACAACACACAATTTCCGCCTGTTGTGGCCGACTGTCCTGATTATTGGCTGGATATGTCACAAGGCGACGCTTCAAACTGCGTTAACAGAATGAGTTTAGGCAGTTCAGCTTGTAATAAGGAAATGGATTTCTCGGGATCTTTCTGGACAGGGGAAGATGGTCTATGTAGAAAAAGCCAATGGGCGCGTAAATGTGATCTTACGTGGGATGGTGTAAGCAACAATGCAAATGCATGCGAGAATAACTAATAAATTATTAATAATACTAATTATTAATAATGGACGTCGACAAAGAGGATATTATAGAAAAAACTCTTCTCACTTTTCCTTTAGAATTAACAAATATAATTTTTAATTATCTACCTACAACTAGCAAGATATGGTTAAATAAAATATACTACTTACAACATAATAATTTGATTAAATCTATGATACCCGAAAACAGATTCAATAATTACGTTATATCTATAATCAGACGTGATAGTGGATTTTCATTAGAACATATAATTTCTGAAAATAAATCACAGTGGATGACTGACTGGATAAATAGTAAACATTATCGATATAATAATAAAAAATACACTTGTTTCTTGTACTTCATATATGAATATGCGATTGATTGTTGCTCGAATAAATGTAGAGAGATAATAGAACAACATGCTACAGAGCTTATTGGACCAAAATGGCATAAAAGAAATAGGGCAAGTTCATTTAGAAGTCGATGGAGCAATTAAACTTCATAGAAATACTTAATCGGAATGAATGCAAAGAAAAAATGAAGACCGCGTTAAAAGAGTTTCAAGATAATAAAACTGATAAATTGCAGAAAAGAGGAATATACATTTATGGTGCTCCTGGTTCTGGAAAAACAATGTTTGCAGAACAGATATTGCGCGAAGAAGGTTATGATGTTGTAAAGTATGATGCAGGTGATATAAGAAATAAGGGTGTAATAGAAAATATTACAATGCATACTATGTCAGATAAAAGTGTTATTAGTTTATTTCATAAGAAAATACGACCGATTGCTATTTTAATGGATGAAATAGATGGAATGAATAATGGTGATAAAGGCGGGATTAATGCTCTCATCAAACTTATCCGTCCAAAAAAAACAAAAAAACAAAAACTCGAGGATGTTACATGTAATCCTATAATCTGTGTTAGCAATTATCATGTAGATAAGAAAATTAAAGAATTGATGAAGGTATGTACAACAGTTGAGCTAAAAACTCCTCGACCTGAGCATGTAAGAACCTTAGTTGATAAATTAATGCCTGAAGTAAAAGACAAGACGGTTGCCTGCATAATTAAGTACCTGTGCGGGGATTTGCGAAAATTAAATGCTGTTTATCAAATATATTCGTCTAATGAAAAAATTATTACCAAAGATGTATTAGATGACATTTTTAGACCTAAAACATTGAATGAAGATACAAAAGATATAACAAAACGACTTCTTAATAACAAATTACCATTGGATCACCATGGTATTACATTGAATGAAACAGATCGTACCATAGTTGGTCTGTTATGGCATGAAAATATTGTTGATCCTCTTTCAAAAATACCGAATAATATTGCGTTTCCAATATATAGAGAAGCATTAAAGTCAATTTGTTTTTCTGATTATATTGATAGGATTACATTTCAAAAACAGATCTGGCAATTTAATGAAATGAGTTCTCTTCTTAAAACTTTCAAGACAAATAAATTGTATCACGAATCATTGGATAAAGTACCGAAGTATTCTAATAGCGAGGTTCGATTTACAAAAGTGCTTACAAAGTATAGTACTGAATATAATAACGCAGTTTTTATTCAAAACCTGTGTCAACAACTGGGTATGGATAAAAAAGATACATTCTCATTTTTCTTACAATTACGAAACCTTCATAGTGAAGAGGATATATATGAAATGTTTGAATCATATGACATATGTAAATTAGATATTAACAGAGTATATCGATATTTAGATAAATATACAAAACGGACTGAACCAGATACAGAATATGATAGCGATTAACATTATTTTCTAACCATTTTGTAATAATGTCTATTCCAAAGAAATATCATACTTATATTCTTCTTGGAGCAGTTTTAATAGTTGGGTTAGCAGTTGGTATGCTATTTGGCAATCATGTTGTTGAAGCAGCAAGCAGTCATAGTCCGAATGATAAAAAGATCTTGGTTATTTACACTGGAGGAACCATCGGAATGGTAAATACACCAGATGGTTTGAAAAATAAACCAGGTGAAGGAACAGAGCAATTAGATAAATATTTATCACTTTATCCTCATTATAGAGATAAAATAGGTAAATATGATATTCTTTCATACGATCCGTTGCTTGATAGTTCCAATATGGATCCAGGCGATTGGAATAAGATGATCAAGACTATTAGGGATAATTACTCTAATTATGATGCTTTTTTGATAATGCACGGTACAGATACAATGGCATATACGGCAAGTGCTTTATCATTTGCACTGAAAGGATTAGGTAAACCAGTGGTTGTAACTGGAGCTCAAGAACCATTAGCAAAGCTTAGAAATGATGGAATTAACAATTTAATTTGTTCTTTAATTTATTGTTCTAGAAGTGATGCAATGCATGAGGTTGTTCTTATTTTCGATAACTTGGTTTTCAGAGGCAATAGATCAAAAAAATTATCACCTAACAAAAATACTGCATTTGGATCACCTAATTTTCCTCCAGTTGGAAAGTTTGGCATTGACTTTGAATATAACATTTTTGTAAATCAAGATACCAGAACTCCAACCACAAAATATCAAAGACTATGGCAGTATCAACAAGGAGCTTTTGAGCCTACGCTTTACCATAAAGGATTAAATATTATCGTAGTGACATTGACTCCAGGCATTAATTTTGATCATTATACTGAAATGGTAGAAAGTGGAAATAAAGTTAATGCATTTGTTTTGCAAACATTTGGCATTGGCAATGGACCTGATGGAAATAAATCTTTTCAGCATTTCCTGCACACATGTAATGCTACCAATATACCAGTCTACAATATATCACAATGTAGTCAAGGGCGAGTTGAACAAGGTGATTATGCTACAGGCAGTTTCCTGAGTAAGATGAAAGTTGTACCAGGGTCAGATATGACGCTTGAAGCAGCATTTACAAAAGCTTGTTTTTTGGCCTCAATTTATCCTAACTCGCCAGATCAACAGAGAACAATGTTTCAGCGAGATATGGTTGGTGAAATAACTAGTGCCGGAATGAACGATTTTGAACTTTTTATTCCTTTACAGGCATAAGTATTCTAATTTTGATAATATTATAATAAATAATTGTTAATTATAATATTTTTACCACTCGTCCTCAGAAGAAACCTCGCCTTTATCATTGTTAATCCGATGCATTTCGTGATTTTCTTTCCGGATAACATCATATGCATCTTTATCAAAATCCCCTCCATTGGGAAACATCCGTTTTTGATTTATACGCCAAAGGTTAATTCGAGACTGTTTAAGAGTAACTTTCATATGCCGCATATACTCTTCGGGATTATCATAGTAAAGAATATTTGGATCACGATTTACAGAATCCTTGGGTTCTCTATAAAACCCATTTTTATCACAGTAGGCAGTTGCATCAACTACCTTATAAAGACGCATTTCTTCAAATGATCCTTGTGCAATTGGATAACGCTGCCCAGTCATTGCGTTAACGCAGATACCGCCTAGCCTAGATGGATAGTATCTACGGCGTCTAGTGCGCACAACTCCCTCGTCGTTTTCATTATTATAATTCATTTCACTCAAGGTGTTGTTGTTCTTCTTGCTCGGCATTATTTTGTATACTATTTATGTGTTTACATTTTTAAATCAATTATACTATTGATTTATTTGACTGACATATGATTCAAAAATTGTGTCATTATCAGTTTTTTGCATGACTGTTCGTAATTTTAAAACTTCATTTCCAAAAAGTATAATTTCTTGATCTTTTATTTTAATCAGATGATTCAGTTTACTAATACTATCTTGTTGTTGTCTTAACAGTTTGACAATTTCATCGCCTTTCAATAAAGTAGGAGGACAACCCTCTCTCTGAATCATTATACTGCCTTGAGACGCCATATTTTTTGCCATATTTTCGGCATCCTTCCTTCTTTTTTCTTCAATTTTTATCATATTCTCTAAGACATCCGGTTTCATACATGGTCTTCCTGGTTCATAATCCTTCAATAACTCTTCAATGTCGTTCATATAAAATTGTTTCATTTCAGCTTCTTTTATGAAAGTATCTACGGTTTTATCTGATACTTTTACAAATTGCGGATTAGGGGTTTCTAGTAACTTACGTTTATCAAAGGTATTATGTTCGTGCGAAAAAACCAAAATACTTTTTACTGGGTCAAGTTGAACAAATGGTACAGTATAGTTTTTTAAAAAAGATTTTTCCTCAGCAAGAGATGCATCATCATCATACTCTGAATCTTCCAATAATTCTTTTCTAAATGCAAATGTTCCAGCTGTAGCATGTGTATCACCATATGGACCAAATTGAAAAACTTTATCGAGATGTTTGAAATAAATATATATCTCGCTATTTCCTGCACACAATGCTTGTGGATTATCGAGAAGAGTCTTTACTGCATGGCTAATTCTCTCTGGTGGATAATAATCATCATCATCCATATAAACAATAATATCGCCTGTAGTCTTAGTATGCATATAATTTCGTTTCTTTCCGAGTGGTATCTTTTCATCAAGTTCAAAATATTTTACATTTGGATGTTGCTTTACCAAATCGCCGATTTTATCCGTGCCATCATCAACAATAATCCATTCTATCTTATCCTTAGGATAATCTTGATTATCAAAACATTTTATCATGTGACTAATAAATGGACGTCTATTAAATGTTGGTGTACATACGCTTACTCTAGGTAAAATATTTGTTGGATTAGCTTCCATATGTATTCACAAAGTAGAGATTTTTAGATCATTTTAAACTAATAATCACTAAAAGAATAATTGTTTTATAGCAAGAATTAACCAAGCAACTAACATAACTGTTGAGGTGGTTTTATCTAGTGTGCTAGTTGCTGAACCAACAACCATTGCACCAAAGAATAGAGAGATCCAACTTAAATTACATTGACAAATCTGTCTAACAACATTATGATCTATTAAAAGAGGAACAACAAGCATATTCCACATTAGAGATGCATACTGTAAAACACCATTTGCCATAGCCATCATGCCAGTATAAGATAAAAAGAATCCAATCAATGAATATGCCCATGCATGTTTAACGCATACAAAACTTTGCCATATTGTTGTGATAAATCCTATTATAACGAATACAAATGAAAAGAGAAATACCGCATTTGCTAATATATATAATAACCATTGTGGCATTTTTTGGAATGGTCTTGCTTCACCACCAGTAAATAGTTTTTGAGCAAGCTCTCTATATAACATGAAGGATTCGCCTTCAGTCATGGCAAACCAATTTTTAAAACCACTCCACGAAAATCCCTCATCTTGATTATTATACATTGTATAAGGCCATCCGTTCATTTTGCCATTATATCCTAGTGACTTCAAAGTGTCAAGCGATGGCATCTTAAACTTTTTACCACTTCCAGGATCTGGACATGTGTAGCTTGAACCTCCACCTTTCTGTTTTTTTCGACCACCTTTTTGAAGAGCAATGGAATCTCCTGGGAAATATACATTCTTTCTAAATGGAAATATAAGATCCAAAGAGTCATAATATGTGAAAAATATAAAGTTAGATCCAACCAATATGAAAACAATAATATGAATAACGTTCTTGATTACAGCACTCCCAAATGCTCTCCAATCAGATTGTTTTTCTTCTGTAGAAGATTCTCCATTATTCTCATTACTTTTTTCATCTATAGCGCTTACTGAATCATCTGCCATTTATATATATGAGACAAAATTATATACATACATATAAATGAACTTATTTTGGTCAATCATTGCATTAGCAATAATCATTGCATTTGCGATTCAACCTAGAGATCGGGTTGTAAAACCTAATCTTAATTTTTATTATGGGCCTGCGTATTTAATTAGAGAAGGCATGTCATCATTGCGTAAAGTGACAACCAACAATTATCCTTATGAAAATGCTACACATATCCAAACAAATTGGGCAATTAATAAAGCAATAGATAATTATCACACATCAAGAGAGTATAATAATAAAATCGCTATGACAAATGATAATTTAAATAGTGATCCTATAAAAACATTTAATTCGTGTAATTAACGAGCAAACTCTAATCCTGCCATACCGTTTGTAAACTTTAGAATATTAAATCTTTCTTCAAGTACTACTACATCATACGTGTAATCATAAATACCTCGAGATGGCATTTCTGTACCAATTACTGTGCCTGTAGCAGGTTCGCATATTGTTGTAAAACTCGCTTTTGCATTTAGAGTTGGCTGCATTGTTTTAACTTCAAATTGTACTGTGCTAAACTTGCTCATATTCATTGCACCATTTGGTTGAAAGTCGAAAGGATCAGTATTCAAGGAAAATGAATATATATATAACCCATCTTGTCCATTTCCACTAGTACGAACATACTTTTCAACATAATTCCACATCCCAGATGGCATGTCATTTTCTCTATACTTACCGTCTAATAGAAGAGCCCAATTCGACATAACCTCTTTTTGATTTTCAGGTGAAAAAATACCGGTAGTTTTAAGTCCTACTTGTAATGACTGACCTGTTGTATACCCTGGATATGTATTATAATGTCCAATTGTTATTGGTGAAGTATTATTCAATCCAACTACTTGTGCTGGGTTTGGTAATATTTTATATGGCCAGTTTGTATAATTAGACCATTCATTTCTTTCATTTACATCGCTGCGTTGAAAATACCACATGTAATTTGATACTAAACCTAGACTATTAATATCTAGTTTTTTCGTTCCAACAACATCTTTGAATGTTCTAGAATAAACTTGTCTTACTAAATATTCTTGCGGTTTTCCAGCAAATACTCTAACTTCATCATCTGTCAAAAAAGCATAGGTTGATACCAAGTGTACGTCTGCATTCCAGTTTGTCCGCCTGTCTTCATAGATGCTATCTTTACTAATATCTACTCCAGGAGGAGTTTGTAAAAATCTGTACATACCATATTGACTTTGGTTGAAATTAGGTTGAATAGGAACAGGGGCATATAATTGACTTGGTTCAGTAAATATTTCATTTACTGTAAATAACTCTTGAACTGGTCGTATAGTAACTTCAATTTGCAACTCTGCATATTGTAATGAAACTAATGGAAATGCCATTTTAGCCGCCATAGTAAACCATATGTTGAGTGGAATATATAGAGATCTGGCACGTATACTTGGCTCACTTCCAGCCGCATTATAACCTTTTTTAAAGTCAGTATCTTCACTATTACCGCCATGAAATGCAGAAGGATAATAACCTCCGTTAGAAGATAAACTTGCAGGATCATTCATATTTGGTGTATTACCTGTCATTTTATAAAAGAGGTCTTTTTTAGCATTATCAAAATCTCGTTCTACCATATTGTAAAGATATTGACCAGTAAACTCTTGAATTACATGACCACCTACAGTGAATCTAACACTCTCTATCATTTGAGATCCTAGATTCTTTATCCATTTAAAATTATACGGCTGCCATAAAGAAGATGCATATGGAAGACCGGTACTTGAGTCTATACCGGTACCTGACTCTACACTGGTACTGTTATCGGTATCAACATCCGAATTATAATTTGTCGTTGGAGGATAAACTGGACTCCATATATGGGGCATATTAACAACTAAATATGTATCCATAAGTAAATCACCATACCTTGGTACAGTAAAAGAAAATACAGAAGAATCTGTCATGCGCAATGTTCGCTGTCCATCAAAGTCAATCCGAAACTTCTGAAGACCAAAATTAGTATATTTGGCATATGTTGTCTTGAAGAAAGTCTTACTAGGATTACCATTAAGTATTATATTTTGATTACCATAAGCTACGAGATTTAATAAACCACCTGGCATTATATAGAACACTTGGATTATATTTAACTCAATTGCTTGATAAAATAATAGCTAGGTATATTAATATGGATTCTATGAATATTAACCCAAAGGCGGTTGCCAAAGCACTAAGTGAATCGCAGATGGCAAAATATGTTGTTCTGGTATTATGTGCTCTAATGATTATCATGATGATCTTTTGGCTGTATAATAAAAGCACCCTTAATCAAGCAAATTGCGATACCATGGATAAAGTATATCCAGATACAGCAAAAATACATAGTTTTAATCCGGATAATGAGGATTTTCAACACAATCTAAGAGACTACTACATTAAGACTGCATACAATGCGTGTTCTGCAGGTCAATTCAAAAACGACTTTGTTAACATTTGTGCACTTAAAAACTGTATAAAACAAGGTGCAAGATGCCTTGATTTCGAGATTTATTCTGTAAATAATGAACCTGTTATTGCTACTTCATCTGTTGATGACTATTCAGTTAAAGAAACATATAATAGTGTTCCAATTTCAGATGCTCTCAATATTATTAGAGATTATGCATTTTCAGGAAGTACATGTCCTAACCCGGCAGATCCACTAATTATTCATTTACGAATAATGAGCAATAATCAATCTATTTATAATAAAATGGCTAAAATGTTTGAATCGACACTCTCTGAACGCCTCCTAGGCCCTAAGTATAGTTATGAAAATCATGGAAAAAATCTTGGCGGAGAAGCGATTAAAAATCTACGAGGTAAAGTAATTTTAATTGTTGATAGATCAAATCCATTATTTGAACAAACCGATTTAGATGAATATGTTAATCAAGCATCAAACTCTATTTTTATGCGAGGTGTTCGTTATTCCGACGGTGTTAAGTACACTCCTGATATGGACGAACTTATTGAATATAACAAAAAATGTATGACCATTGTAATGCCTGATCTCTCTGGAGATGATACCAACTATGCTGCTGCTTTATCTATCAAATGTGGATGTCAACTTAATGCTATGTCTTTCCAAAACTTTGATGCAAATATGGAGTATTATGATTTATTATTCGATTCAACTGGAAGTGCATTTGTTTTGAAACCAGAATCTCTTAGATTTATTCCCCTTACAATTGCTGCTCCCCCTCCTCCTAATCCTGAATATTCTTATAAACAGCGTGAGACTAAGACAGATTATTACGCACTTACCATATAGATGATAGTTTAGTATATTTTATGTGTTCTGTATATATACGAAACAATGCCCACTCTTGAAGAAAAAGAATTAGAGGTTTTAAGAGCCGCAGTAGATAAAGCAGAAGAACAAGCTGGTAAAAAACTTACACATTCAGAAGAAGTAAAGGAAATAATCATTATAGTTGAAACATTTTTAAGAGAGAAGAAATTAATCTGTTATGGTGGAACAGCAATCAACAATATTCTTCCAACACAAGACCAGTTTTACGATAAAAATATTGAAATACCTGATTACGATTTCTTTAGTCATAATGCACTTAATGATGCAAAAGACTTGGCTGATTTATATGCAAAAAAAGGTTACACAGATGTAGAAGCAAAGTCTGGAGTTCATCACGGAACATACAAGGTGTTTGTCAATTTTATTCCAGTTGCGGATATTACATATATTCCAAAAGATTTATTCAAATCTATCCAAAAAGATGCTATTCGCGTTGATGGTATTCTATATGCCCCACCTGATTACTTAAGAATGGCAATGTTTTTAGAGCTATCTCGCCCAAAAGGTGACGTAAGTAGATGGGAAAAAGTATTAAAACGACTCACACTTCTCAATAAACATTACAAAATGCGTAATCCTAAGTGTGATCATATTGATTTCATGAGAAGTTTTGAAGGATCATCTGAAGATGCTAAGGATATTTATAATACCGTTAGGTCATCTGCTATTGATCAAGGTTTGGTTTTCTTTGGAGGGTATGCAAGCGAACTATACAGCAGATATATGCATAAAAAAAATCAGTTCAGATTCCAAACTAAAAATCCTGATTTCGATATTATTTCACTTGACCCCGAACGAGCATCCAATATTATAAAAGAGAGATTGCAAGATGAAGGATTTCATAATGTCAAAACACACAAACATAAAGGATTCGGAGAAATTATAGCGCCTCATTATGATATTACAGTTGGAAATGACACTGTTGCATTTATTTATGAACCACTTGCATGTCATAGTTACAATGTTATCCGCATTAAAGGGAAAAAAGTTAATGTTGCAACTCTTGACACCATGCTTAGTTTTTATTTAGCATTCTTATATGCTAACAGAGCGTATTATGATCACGATCGTATATATTGTATGTCTCAATATCTTTTCTTAGTTCAATCAAGAAATCGTCTACAACAAAAAGGAGTATTAAAAAGATTTAGTCTTCAATGCATCGGTAAACAAGCTACTCTAGAAGATATGCGCAATGAAAAAAGCAAGAAATACGAAGAACTCAAAGGAAAGAGAGGTTCAAGAGAGTATGAAGAGTACTTTTTACGATATGCCCCAGGAGAGAAAAATAAGAAAAATAAGGTAAATAAAAATACTAAAAAGAAATCTAAAACACGTGGTAAAAAAGTAATTAAATCAAAAAAGAAGAGTCGTAAAAATAAAAAGGGTATGTTTGGCTTTTAAAAGTTGATAATATATATAGTTAATGAAAACCGAACTTATATTATCAATTATCCTATTTATTGTTGTATTGATTATTACACACCCAAGAATAAAAGAAACATTCACTCCGTATGATACATGTATTGGTCAAGGATATCCAATGAGCTGGTGTCTTAAGACAGCTGCTAATAATAGTGCGTCTGATCCGTGTATTTGTCCTCCAGGACAAAAATTATCTAGACGTTATGGTACATGTTACTGTCAAGGCTATGCATCGTGAGAATATGCATCGTGAGAAGACATTTTACATAACATATCTCTCAATAAACGTGTTAGTGTACCTATTATACCTTTATATAATGCCGAACTGCTTATAAATGATGGAACAGAATTATTAGAGAGAATATCTAATGTTCCAACCACAATATATAATATCAAATATGTCAATCTGAAAATTATCATTTGATGAAATCCCCATTTATTAACCCAACTACATATTCCAGACGCATTTTCGTTAAAAAACTTTGATGCGTCATTTGCACCATCTATTATTCTAACATGAGGATTAACCTCTTTCATTGTTAACAACATTTTATGAAACTTAGAGAAACACATTAGATCAATATATAGGCTTGGTCTAACCGAATCTGTAAATAAATATGGCACTATCCCGTCTACATATTTCTCATTATAACGCATATTGCCGTCTACTAGTATTGGAATAAAACATGAAGAATAAACTGCTTCTACAAGATCATCGCGACTATCAAAATTATCTACTAGTTCATGCGTACCAGTTTCTAGATTTGTGCGTGTAATAAATAAACGCCCTTTAGCTTTTTGGAAAAAATTGTCATCTTTAAGAGCATTATCGACAACCTTTTCTACTATTTCTCGCAAGACAAATAACTTGCCATTATCACGTAAACATTTCTGTAAACCACCATAAAGTTCTTCCAAATTGAGAGATTTATCTGATAAATGATCAACTGCAAGCAACGATCCAATACTACAGCCTGAAATGCGATTTACATGGATTTTGTTTTGACACTCCAAACTCTTAATGTAAAGTAATGCACCATAACCATATCCTCCATTGAATGCACCTCCGCTTATTACTAAATCTATCTCCTTTGGTTTATCAAGCCCATTCATACTATTTTTAGTTACTGCATCTATATAGCTTCTAAGTAAATCTATGTCGGTGTTCTCATCATTTTCCATTACACAGACAATATATAAAATAACATAAATAGTGAACGCTAATAATAAAAATGACTACATTAAATAGACCGAATTGGGATGAATATTTTACGTCATTAGCAAAAGTAACATCTACAAGATCTGCTTGTGAAAGATTACAAGTAGGATGCGTATTGGTTAAAGATAATCGAATTGTATCGCAAGGCTATAATGGTTATTTACCAGGTTGTGTGCACGAGCAAGTGATGAGGGACGGACATGAAATCGCAACAGTTCATGCTGAACAAAATGCAGTGACTGATTGTGCACGGAGAGGAGTTTCATGTGATGGTGCTACTGCCTATATTACACATTATCCGTGTATAAATTGCTCAAAAATATTATGTGCTTCGGGAATAAGAGAAATCAATTATATTAATGATTACAGAAATGATACAATGAGTGCTTACTTCTGTAAATTATCAAATGTTACCTTAAAAAAGTGTTCAACTACTGATCTTTGAAACTAATTTTGATGAAGCATAAATCACTCCACCAAATACTAAACAGTTTATCAATCGTCCGGTTAAGTTAACATCACCTCCTTTGCCATAACACATAGGCAATGTATTCAGAAATGTTCTTCTTACCGCTGGTAATTGATACATAAAATAAAACACAGCAATAAGCAATGGCAAACTTATTTCAGCATAAACATCATCCCAAGTGTCTTTTGTTTGTTGAGTTTTTGCATTTTGACGAATTATTTCTTCAGATGTCACATGCTCGGTAATATAATCATTTGTTTGTGCAGGAATAAAATTGGGCTTAATTTCTTCATCTGACGTTATATTACTTTGATCCATTGGTATATCTCTGCTAGGAAGTCCTAGCATTCCACTTGCACTTGCTTTTTGAATACCGTTAATAAGCTCGTTATCTCGCTCTCTTAATTGCTCTGCTTTATTCGCCTCATTTTCTACGATTGTATTAGTATTTCCTTCATCTTTTTCGTGCGTAACAAGTTGAACATTTTGGTCAGGAGCACTACCAGAAGTAGGAAGCTCCGCTAAACTAGTTGTCGTAATTCCACCAGAATCCATTTATTATAACTCAGTTCTTATAATAAAATAGATTACGCAAAAGTAACGTGTTTTTGCGATTCACACTTTTTTGTTTCTGCTTTGAACTTATAACACGATCCACCATGAAGATATGTTGTATTTTCTACCTCACCTGTTTTTGGCGATTGAAATGTATAACAATCCTCATTGCGACACGTTCTTCTAAACAGACTAGCTAATCCAATTCCTAGAATAATAGAAATAACTACTTGTCCAAACTTTGTATGCATTGATTTAATAATATTCTGTATCATATACATTATTCAAATATTATTACTCCTGAATTGGTATAACTTTCATACCTGTTTTGGGACATGTTACTTCATTTGCCTTATAAGAAAAACAATTACCTGCTTTATCTCGGTACTCAATCTTACCTGCGTTTTCCGGAGTTGGATAAACGAGTACTGTCTCGGTAGGGGCAGCTGATAAGTAAACGAATAATAATCCTATTACAAATGCAGCTAAAAATATTGGGAGTTTTATATATTTCATCTTCATTGATATATAAATCTATTTTATAATTTTCTATTTATTATTCTTAAGAACTGCAGGTTCTTCCAAAACAATAATAGCCTCTTCATATGTGTAAGGGTCCTGTATTAAATGATATATACCATCCTCACATGTAAACTTTCCTCCACCTCTTTCGCCGTTACTACACTCGATTGCATTTTTAGCAAATCTTAATTCGCGATATTTGGTAGCTTCAGGCTGAATCTCATTAACATAGTGGGTTACCATGTCACTAATAATAGCAGGATTATTTGTCTCATTATATTGTTTTGATAATCTACGCAATCTATCAACTGCAACTGAAATATTTGCCTTTGTCTCTTTTCGTTGATCTAATGTTCTCTTGCATTGAACAACATTAACAAATGTATCATCTACGTCTCTTAAGCTAGCAGTGATACTATCAAAATCCTCTTTTTGGTCAGCAAATAGAGTCATAGCGTCTGATTCACTAGTGAACCCAAATAACATATTCAGTTTAGTTCGGATAATTTTAGTTCTAGTATCTTCACTTTCTTCGCTTGCGAATGTATAAAGTGCATCTACTGGTTGATAATCTCCTCGGTTAATTTCAATATCTAAAGCACATGGTCCTTGTATTGCACTACATTTTGCTCTAAGAATAGTACCTTCTTGAGAAAAAACCATTCCACCCAATTTACCGCAGTTGCTGCATTTTTTTCTCATAGACGCAATTGCCTGCAATTTAGCAGACTTATTAATTGATCTATCTCTTATAATTTTTCGACGAGTCTTTATAATAGAAGTTTCATATTCATCCTTAAGCTTATAGTATTCCTCTAATGCATTTATAGTAGCTTGATCCATTATATACATATTACGTATATATTTTCCGTTCTAATACAGCGATCTCAGGATGATTATTCCATGTAGGTAAATCAGTTAACATAGTAGAGTTTGCTTTATTTTTAATAAGGGCTAGATTTTGTAACTTTGATACAATATATTCTTGTTTTTTTCTGTTTTTATCAGCAATTTCGCTAGGGGTTAATTTGCCCTTATATTTATAAGTCAAAAAACTGCCTACAACTAAGAAGAACAATACAAGCATTGTAAAGTTGAAAAATATACTGACATTGCGGTCTTTAAACTTCCTACATTCTTTCAATGTTTGGGTTAACCAATATTTTACTCCTGGTTCTGTAAGCACTGGGCGTTCCATTAATTATTACTTCTATAATTCCAAAATAAATTGTGCTTATTTAGTATAGATGGCTGATTCAAGTACTCCTAATCCCACTAGTTCAATTATATGGTTCTTTATAGTCACCACGCTTTATACAGTTGCTGAATACACTGGAAGTAAAAAAATGGGTCAAGATTCCAGCGGGACATCTAGAATGTATTTTGCTGGATATGTATTATTAATTATCATAGGCGAGTTTTTCGTTAATCTAGGAGTCACACAGGCTATGTGCGGTAGTGCGGAATGGTCCACAGCATTAATGGTTACTATATTTCCATGGGGATTTATTTTTGGTATATTAACATTATTGCTCTCCATGTTTCCAGGTTGGTTATCTCCATTTTCAAACACATTTGGTTATGGAGTGGCAATTTTAGCAGGCCTCAATAATATTCTAGCTGATATCTTAGAACCTAATCCCAAGGGAAAGAAAACACCTGAATCACAAGACATGGATGAAGCATTAGCTCATATTTATTCTGATAAGAGTCTCTTAGTTAATGAGATTACTGTAGATAATTTTGATTACTTTTGGGACAAGATGAGAGGTGTATTTAAGAAAGGGGTTTACTCTGACCAAGGATTAAAAGGTCAACTTTACAGCATGATTGTATTAAAAGATACTGTTGCATCCTATATATGGTATTTGTTAGCAGGATTATTGATAACATCAGTAAGCTATAATTATATTGTCAATACAACATGCAGCACTAGTGCAAAAGATATGCAAAAACGTCATGATGAATATGAACAACAGTTAGCAGAGGCACAAGAGAAAGCACAAAACGCAAAAGAAACCAAAAGAGTATACACAAGTAACGAATAAACACTTACTACAAAGTAAAGCATATTATAGATTTAATTATCAATAATATGGTTAAAAGTCGATATGTGGCATTGAGATGTAATACAAAACGGAAAAATATGAAATAATTGCTATTAAAATAGCAACAAGCCACGCAGGAAGAACACTTCTCGAAGAATATCCAACTCCAAACTCCCGTAAAGATCCATCTTTATTAAAAATTAGCGGAGTCTTGCTTAATACAATAAATGTATATGCGACTACAAAAATGCTAATTGCTACAGAAGTTATGTTACGTCTTATAAAATTACGATTCATGATACTATTACTATTATCAGATATAAAAAACAGTTATTTATCTTTTAGACTACATACGCCTGTTAAATTGGTTTTAATTACCTTCATAGATCGCACATCAACATCACTATTTACTTTTGAAATTGCCTCAACATACGCTTCACCCGATCTCCCATCAGTCATAAACGTGTTATACTTTTCATTTGCCAGTCTAGATAACGATTTAGCTGCGCCTGATTTTACTACATCTACTGCTTTACCTGACTCATCATCCTCCCACCCATCTTCATGATCCTTTACATACCATTTTTTTGCATGTGAATGAAGAGGTCTTTCATTTTGACTCAAACCAGAAAGACTTTTCTTTATCATACCAACAATCGCTCTTGGTTCGTCATTTTCAATCAAATCTAAATCACTCATCTCTACCGTTAGTTTTTTAGCGAAATCTTGAATAGACATAGCATTTGCACAATTCTCGTTAAGGAAGAGCTGAATATTAAATATATTATTATTACTATTCGTATTGTTGTAACTTCCACTTGTGTGATGATGTCCTCCATTTAAATTACTGGTTGCAAGCTTTTCAACTAGTTCACAGTTTTTATTAACGACTTCTTTCATAAGACCTACCATTTCTTTTAATGACTCGGCGGTAGTCACTTCATATGTTGCAGTAGATGTGTTAGTTTTCTCGTCTTCAAAATTGCATTTCTTTTGATGTCTGTAGAGATTTTGACGATTGGCATAACATTTTCCACACTCGCATATGAAGTCAGAATCAATTGTAGCTCCTTTTTCCTCTTTTTTCGTAGTCATAATGTAGTCATCTGTAGTCATTGGCGGACATGTGTGTTTCTTCGTGTTAAGATGTCTTTTCCAATTTCCAAGTTTACACGTAAAGAAGTCACACTTTTTGCAATGATATTCTTCCAGCTCTTTCTGGCTCTTTTTTGCTCCTTCTTGTAGTCCTAACGTAGTCATATAATGACTACAGAAAAAAGAGCTTAAGTTCTTTACAAAATAGACATAGTGCCTTTTTTTCAGCCCTACATAACTTTCTTACATGATTTTTAAAAACTATGTTTTTTCTTCTCTAGGCTCTCTAAATAAATCATGTTTTTTACCCTGTTTTCAATTCTCTAAAATATTTTGAGTGTTTCTTGGGTATTTATAAATATATCTGAGGGTCTTTGGAAAAGTAAAAAAAAGTTAAAAACGTTAAATCCATTATAATATCACCAACAAAAATATTTGTTTACAACATTCATTCAAAAATTGAAAACTATGTTTTACTTTTGGATTTTCATCATCAAAGAAAAATGAGCAATCAATCCCATGTTAATTCCTCTTCTTCCAAAGACTATTCTATTGAATGGTCAATCAATGACGGGAGCTACAATCCATGCGCTATCATTACTTACGTTCACGATAATACCGGAATAAAAAGTGAATCTGACCTTGCGAATATTGCAGCAGAGCAAGTTATTCATTCAATATCAGAAAAAAAAGACTATATATGCTTTAATGGTCCGTTTACATACTTTGCAGGAGCTGTAAAAGAGAAATCGTGTGAAACAGTTGTTATTAAAAATAATGACCCGATCACACCTCTCGCAATTCTTGCGTACTACACCACCGTCGAGAATAAATGTGATTGAAAATAAGGTAATAATTGTCTCGGCACTAGACGGATAATCATTAAAAAATTATTTATACTTACCTACATATATTTTTGTTGCCAAATATGCACCCTACATCTATGAAATCATTCTACATCACCGCATGGTACAGCACAATGTCTCAAGGTTACCAAACTACTTGACTTCCATTTTTTTCCTACTGCCCATTCACTCATTATATAAGCGTCGCCGTGATTTAATACTATGTTTATTTCACTACTAATAATCGCTCTTGAATAATACCATCTGTATCTTAAATCCATGCTTTTACCACACTTTATCGCAAATACCTTTTTTCTTTCACTATCGCCGTGCCACCCTATCCCCACATTGGTTTTTTTTTCAAACTTTTTATATTTATTGCCTTCACACACTAGATTATCTGCTTTATTACCACCTAGCATTTGAAGCCTACTAACTGCATTTTTAAGACACGGTACATCAGACCAAGCAATAATTCTACCCTTTTTATTTTCATAATCCGGCTCTTGACTTTCTTCACTATACATCAAGTTATGTCTTCGTCTTTTGTTTAAAACCTTCTTTCTACGAGTATCATAATATTTATTATCCCATTCCAGTCCCTCTTGTTCAATATATAATTCATCTGCTTCTTTACCTGATAATAGATTGCGTATAATTATTACAAACGCAGAGGGGCAAGTTTTTTTATATTCATCTGGAAGAACAGTTTTAAGGTCAATTATCTCACATACACGTTTTGTATCCCAAACTCTTCTCATTATGCCTTCAGCATCTTCAGCTTTAACTCCTTCTTTTGCTTCCTCTCCTATAATTTGCATTCCAGCGTGGTTTTCTCCTTGATCTCCGCAAGTAAATGTATATGATGATGTATTCATATTCATATTTGTTATTTTACTATTTGTTTGATATTTAAAAAATAGTAAAAATATTTTCAATTTTTTTATAAACATTGCCTGATTATTGTAGATGGTTTTTTTTACATTAAAAACTTATAGCTCGTCGCCATAGTCAGCATCTCTAATATTATCATCTTCTCCGTTATAATCAATTGCAAACTCTTGATCTTCTATCATTCGAGCTTCGTTTTCTTCTACAATAGCATCAAGTTCAAAGACATCCATTAAACCTTTGGTAACTCCATCGATTTGATTGAGTCGAGCTTCGCGGATAGTACGTTCCTCCATTGCACTTCTTTCTTGATCATATGTATCTCCTTCGTATACTCTAAAACCCTTTTGCATACCAACTGACCAGCGACCAATTCTGTGATTTTTAAACATATTTTCAATCTCTCTTTCTTCATCAGTTAATTCTGTTAAGAACTCGACAATTTGATCTTTTTCCTTTTCTTTGCCACGTGTTACCTTTTCCATTAAATCCTCGTAATTTAAATTAATTACCTTTTTATCTTGACAGGCAACGCTCATGAAAGAAGTCATAAGACCTGCAATTTTTTCAGACATTAGTTTTTTCTCTCCAGACATTATTTCCAACATAGGTGCTCTACCTTCTTGGCCTAATACCACATCGACTTGCTCTCGCAGTAAAGGATTGCTAGGTCTCTCTAGTTTTTCGTCATAAAAGTCTTCTCTATCAACCAGCTCCATCATGTTAATAAGTGCATTTAAGATGTAGAACTTGAATAAATATTTCACCATTTTATCATCAAAAACAGATTGTACTACGCCTTCTGGTGTATTTACTGGTGCGATATACATTGTATCATCTGATATAGCCCATAATTGTCTTCCCTCAAACTGAAAAACCTGAAGCAGTGATTTAATTTGACTGTCTCCATAAAACTTTGAAAGAGGACTATAATGATCTCTTGCTTGACTTCTAATATCTTGTTGATGTTGATCTGATAGATTCCAGCAAGGAGGAACTTTTACATTATTGTATGCAACTTCGTTAATAATAATATTTGGGAACACTCTAGAAATTAGCCATGAAACACTCTTCGCAAAATTAGCCATTTGAAAAACTGTTGAGTCATTGCTTGATGGATCAGGGCGAAACTCTGTAATTGATGTAAGACATTCTGCAAACTTTGCATGTCCTTCAGCATTATTTCGACGTACAAAATCAGAAATAGCACTCTGCATTTGGTCATTAACAGTCTGCAGATAATTTTTCATACTTCTAACTTCATCTGTATCTTTATCAGCCGGAAGATCTCCAACACCGAATCTATCAATAACATCTAACATACCGTTGATAAATGGAGTTGGCAAGATATTTACTTCACTATCATTAACCGACGATAGTCTGTCGCGAAGTCTTTGAATATTACTTAGAACAAGACTTCTAATATCAAGCGAAACAATATTATTTTTGTTAATAATTGACATTAATCGAGCAAGGGTCTCATTATCAAAGTTTCGGCCATCTCTTTTGAGTTTTTTTATTTTATCTTTAATGGAATCAGATATATTGAAATCGTCAGGTTTATCCATACAGATAGCTCTCAATTCTTCGCTGATTGGTATATCACTGTTATATTTACAATAAACCATAAATGCACGATAAATTGTTTCTTCGTCAAACTCTGGAGGTAAATTAGGGAACTCAATACGCGTATCTGTAGGGTCAAATAATATTGACGCCTTAGACATTGCGCCTACATCGTCCAAGACTGCTCTTAAGTCTCTTACAATATTGTTGTCAATATTGATAGACCTTTCCTTGTCTGAGAAATATTTATAGGTTTCATCGTTATTTTCATTACAACAGGCATTTTCTAAAAATGGGATCTTTGCAGCGTTTGATAGAATAGCTTGATGATCTGCTATATTTTTAGTGACAACTTTTTGCACAGCAGTTTCAATTGATAATGCAAGATAGATTATTTTTGATCGCAATGCATTGATTTTTTCAAATTGACCCTTTGATCCGCGTTTTATATCAGTTAAAAATTGTTCTTGGAACTCTTTTGATGGAGGCAATACCGAAACATTAACTGGCTTCAAAGGCGGTAGAAAGTTAATCCAGTTTGTAATATCGAGATCAGCAGGAATGTATTCTTCTTGATTAATAGCATCATATTCGGATTTTGAAACAATTCTCTCTTGAATAACATCACTAGCTATGATAAACTTGTCTATAAGAGATTTCATCTTTGACACAATCTTACGTTGACTCAGTTTTTTAATAGAGTTCCATGGTTCAATTGAACTTTTAATACCATCGGTTACGCAAGCAATATATTCTATTCCCGAATCATCACCATTTCCAAAGACAGGATATCCAGAGAATGATTTAACACAACCAGGATATGTTTTTCTAGTTCTTAGTGATGGGATACTTGTTTGGATGCCAATAAGCAGGAAACTAAGTGTAAGTAAAATGAGAGTTTGATCATAAACAATGTCATATGGATCTGGTTCCCTTTTCTTCCCCTTCTGTGCAGCAATAGCGTTTTCATAATCTTGTCGAGCAGGCATACTTTTTGCTAGAAGTTTTGCGGTTTGGCTAATAACAAACTCTTCCAAAGCATTAGTATTGAGACCCATGTATCTAGAAATTGCTCGCATTACTCTTGAAATCTTTTCAGATTCAGGATCACCAAATGTTTCTTTTTTTGCATTTGGTGCTTGAGCAATTGCATTTCCAATATCAGCTTCCATAACGTCTCGAGAACGCATGACAAATCCTTCTTCTGTAAAACCTTCTTCTGTACTAAAATCAATGCGTGTGATTATCCATCCGCTATATTGATCGACAATTGCTTCGCCATCTCCGCCTTCTTCTCCTTGCTGGTCAGCAATTAATTGAAGTTCATAGAAATAATTTCCACCAGAAACATAAACATCTGCAAGTTTTGATACAAAGGTTGGAAGTAACTTTACATTGGATGTATTGCAATATAACCACCACTTATCTTCTTCGGGATTTGCAGGACGGGTATAATATGCTACAAATTGCGTAATGTTGTTTTGCCTTTTAACAAAATCACTTTGTGATAAAATAAGACTGAGAAGCCCTGCGTGGGGTGATTTTTCAACAACCACTTCTTTTGCCGATGCCCCAAGCTCAAACATAAGTGTATCATTTTTTGTAAACTCACGTGTTAGCAATGTGATTAATGGTGTTAGGCGAGCAGCTGCGTTATTTCCAGCAGCCATTATTTTTTCATCAATTGCCTTAGATCCTAATTTTAATCTTTCACTGAACTCTTTTGTCATATCTTTAATGGCATTTTGTTGCATGTCAATAGTAGCTGCAGGAAGTGCAACACAGTCATCATTTATACTAATACACTTTTCAGCTAGATTACAAAATAATGCGTTTGAATTAGCCATAGTTGTCTCTGGAATGCTTTCATCGCGAATCCAAGTATTATCTCTTCTTTTGTAGAAGAATACTTGATCGTCGCTAATAGAAACAAGTGCATAATCTCCATCCTTTACTGGTCTGTAACCAAGAATCATTGCTTCTGCTTCTATTTTTGCATCGTCGGTGCTCATTCCAGTAGATTCAGAGATCTTATTTTGGAGATATGCGATTTTTGATGATTCTTCTATAATAATATCTAACTCTGCTTGATGTGAGTTAATAACATCATAATATGTTTTATCAAATTGTTTATCATAACTGATATCTTTTCCATTATCATCAGCAAGTTCATCAATAGAAAGATATTTCTTAGAGAGAACACGTGTAGAACATGCCTTATTATTTACATTATCAGTTTGAGCAGTTGATTTACTAATAGTAAACTCTTGTTTTTCTAATAGTGTGGCCATTCCATCTGGTAACATAAGATCAGAAGACATCATTGCAATAACATCATTGAAGTATCTAGACGAGTCGATTTTATTCATTAAATTAATGATCTCTCCGTCACTGTACTTGTCAAGAGGAACTTTATCAAATCTATATCCTTCATTCACTTCAACATTCGCCTCTGGTGATTGGCGTAGGAGATCAAGAATCAGTGGTAGCGTTCTTCGAGACACACCTGCCTTGGTAAGCTGCTCATAATCTCTTTTCTTTATAACATAATCTTTCTTCCAATTGGTAATTTTATCAGAAATGAACTCAGTTATTTCCTGATATTGCATAAAGGATAAATCTCTCTGGTAAACAAGGAAAGGTTCCAGATAAGAGAGAACAGCATTTATGCTCAAAGTTCCGGTGATATGTTTTTTAATTAGATTGAAAAGAACGCGTGTTTTTGGAATGATATTTTCCAGATATGTTTTGTAATCTGTTTCGGAATATTCATTTGGAAGATATTCTCTTACGTCTTCCAGGTATTTGTTTTCGTCAAACTCAACTGGTTCTTTTCCAACAGATTTAACTGTAACCGATGTTAATTTATTCAACATACGCCAATATGATAGGTGATTTCTAGAGAGATTGCACTTCATCATAATATTTGTGGATGGTAAGTTTACATGTGAGAATCTAACGACAGATTCTGGTAAAGTTAGAAAAGATTTAATACTCATCTCATCTGGGCGAGTGACCCTTTTAATTTTAATCACTTCGCCTCCACCAGCAACTCGTTGGGTTTCAAGAGTGTTCATACCAAGATTATATTCTTGAATAAGGAATCGTTTGCGCTTGATGTTATCATTTTTGGAAACAGATGAATAAAAATCGTATAAATTGTCAACAATCGCAGTTAAATTACTTTCAACGCGTTGTGTTGTAATAGTTCCATTTTCTGAGTCAGGAGGTCCAAAAGGAGTCCAGTATTTATCAACAGATTTAATCATGTAATCATAACCATTTTGTCCATCTGTGATTTCTCCCTGATTAAAAGCTCTGATCACTTCTGTTTCTGCAGTTCTGATAGCGGCCAAAGTTTCTGGATCTACATCATTATATTCTTTGGCAACTTCTTCATCGACGTCGTATAATTTTTTGGTATTACGTACAACAGGTAAAATCCAATAAAGTTTTTGGTTTAGAACTTCAAGAGATTGAACTAATGGTTTGAAGTCTGCACCTTGAATATCAGGCATTTGAGCATTGCCGTTAGTGTCGAACTTGGAAAATTGCGTTCTAAGCTGTTTGAATCGTTCAATCATTCGGTGAATATTGTTGAGAACAGTTTGAGTTCTTTCAGCATTAGGAATGTCAGAGAGCATTTCGTTAAGAAGATCAGTAGCCTGTTTATCGATACCATATCTTTTTTCGTCTTCTGGAACTTCAACCATCATGGCAATCGCTCCTAATTTTTCTCCAAATTGTATTTGATCTGCTGCAATTATAACATTTTTCACACGTTCTCTGAACTCAGGTTCGGGCAATGGAGTCAATGCGTCTTCCTCAGTTGTTTCAATAATTTCTTCATCTTCTTCTTCAGGTGATGTAGGTGTAGTAATTTTTTCTGGAATAGGGGATATCATATCAGCAGGATTGTCTTGAGTAGGTGTTTCTCTCTTGACAATTTTTTCAATTGGTAAATCCGAAGGAATACCGTTGTATTTAAAATCAATATAAATCGTTTCATCGTCAACAAGTTTAATTTCAATTTGATCTTCGTCTAAGTTGGTAATAAGACCGGTCATAATAACAGGAAGTTCACCGCCAAAATAAAGATCAATCCATTGAGATGGTACTAAACCATTTTGCCGTGCATAACTTGGAGAATCAGCTCTACTTAATATAGCAATTGTCTGAATTGATTCATTTCGAAGTGTTCCATCTTCATTTATGTTTATAGTCGCAGCGGTTCCATCCTGACCAAGTAAATCAAGTTTTTCTTTATCAATGTACTTAATTAGGAAAGGTTTTGCATTTATCTTTGAGTCTGTCGGTGCGACAAACTCGATAATGTCACCGACTTGAAGGTTTATTGACTGTTCAATAGGTTCACTGGCCATTATCTTATACATATACCAGATATTTATCTCTATTACTCATTTTATTGTAAATGAAAGCCAGTTAAAGATTCTCCCAATATTAAGATAATATGCAAGACACAATGAGCACGTGCAGATACGATCTTAACAAAGTAGAAGGCCATAACCTAGCCGATCTGTTCTCAGATGAACAGAGTAAAGTCGATGCACTTCTTAACACTCTCAACCTTAAACAAAAACATTGGGCTGTAGGAGGCAAAAATTATAATGTTGTTCGATATGATAAACAATTTCTATCACATGATAGAGCCGAAACGATTGGTCTATTTAGATCAGTAGTCCATCTGGATGGAAAAATTATTTCTTTCGCACCACCAAAGACGATTTCATATGACTCATTTGTATCTCGTCTAGATAACTCTAAGCCAGTCAAGATCGAAGATTATGTTGAAGGTACCATGATTAATGCTTTTCATACAGGAGAATCATGGGAGATTACTACTAGGAGTTCGGTAGGGGGACGTGTAGCATTTTACACGATGGATGGTAAACCTCGGACAGGTGTAGAAAATACATTTCGAGGAATGTTTATGGATACTCTACAGCACAATGAGATGATGAATGATGAAGGGGATGATTCTAAAAATGATCTTTTAGCTCAACTTGATAATTTCCCCAAAAATTATTGTTTTTCATTTGTTCTTCAGCATCCTAAAAATCGAATTGTTGTACCATTTACAACACCACAGCTATTTCTAGTAAAGATGTATGAGATTACAGATAATGTTGTAAGTGAAGTAGATATCACTGATGATGTGCGCAGTAAATTGCCTAATTGGCTACAATATCCTAGAGGAGGAGATGATCTAGCAAGTATGTCTGCGTATCTATCTAGTGGTGATGCAGATTATAAGATTGTTGGTGCTATGATTTCTGGTTTTGATGCCGAAGGTCGGCATATGCGCAGTAAATATAGAAACGTAACATATGAGACAGTTCGAAAATTGAGAGGAAATCAGCCGAAACTTCAATATCGTTATCTTATGTTGCGCCAATCACAAAAAGTAAAAGATTATCTACGTTATTATCCTGAACACAAGAATCTGTTTAGTGATTACAGAGATATGATTCATAAGTTTACACACGAACTTCACAGTAAATATATTTCGTGTTATGTAAAGAAGGAGGGACCACTTGGTGGTTACTCATCTCAATTTAGAACTCATATGTATAAGTTGCACGAGCTATATACAACTAGTCTATCAAAAGAAAACAAGATTGTTAGGAGGAGTGTTGTAGTAACATATGTTAATGAGTTGCATCCTAGTTTGCTTATGCATTCTATTAATTTTCATCATCAACAAGCAAAGGATGATATGGAAATCGTACAGAATACAGAGTGTTAGTAAATAAAGAAAAACAATATTGTTATGAATATCATTTCAATATTGTAAAATTGTTCAATACTTATAAAGTATCTATAATTAATCTATTTTTTTAAAGTATTCGCTGATCGAATTATATATTACCTCCAAGGTCTTGCATGTTTCAGTCAGTATGGCTATAACACTACTTTTATCAGTAGCGTCTTTGAAACCAATTCGAATAATACTTTCATCAATATGAGGATGTGGCTTTCTGAACCCACAAAAGTCAAGCGATTTATCAGATTTGGCAGAAGAGCGATCATAATGTCTCGAATAGAGAACATACTCTATTGCTTTCCCAAGGGTATAGTCTTCTCCAATTAGCTTGATGTCAAACCCATTAGGCAATGTAGTATCGGTTTGAGTGATCAAACTATCATTTTCTTGAATATCCTTCTTGAATGTAGTGATTTTATCGAGCATAACATGTGCGGCTTTGAAGATAAGAGACATATTATCAAATTGGCCAATAGTTTCAATTTTAAAGTCGAAAGAATCAGGTATATTAATAGTTTGGGCCTTAAGAAGCTTCCAATCTTTAATTTTAAAAGCGACAGTATCTGCATCTAAGCCTTCTGCTTTCATTTCGCTTTCCATTTGGGTAATTTTATCATTAATCAGAACAGGATCTTGTGTATATCCATATGCACATGTAGCGGCGACATTAAAACAACCGTCCTGCTTTGCAGTGCCGATATCAAGTGTGGATGTAAGGTTTAGCTCTTCACCATCAATATCTTCAGATAGACGAGGTCGAAGACGAGCGATATCAATGAAATCTCCGGTAATTTCGTCAGGAGGAAAGATGTCACGAGTTGCTGATTGAGACAGGTATTTTCCTGTATTTTTATCTTTGATTTTAAAGTCGCCAGTTGTAACATAATCTATAATATCACTATCATTTTTTTTATCGACTTCAACAATGTAGTTTTCAATTGGAAAGTTAGTATCACTAATATGAATTGGAACACAGCTAATGCGCTGTTTGATAAGCTCATTATTAAGCCGTGTAGTATTAATTTCAATATTCATTTTACATTCTTCATATGGAGTAGTTCTAAATACTACACAAGGAATGTCGGACAAAACAATGCGACGCAAAGCGTTTGCAAGACTAACATTTACCCCGGATAAGGTAAACGTCATAATACCGTCAGATTCAGCGAGGTTAGTAACAACAGGATTCATGGTGTATAGTATATTCCCACATAATTTATCTCTATCTCAATTTTTTGAGATATATGAGTTTAAAGATCTCTGAGATAATACTATTATAGTGCAAATGAGTACAATCCTTTATTATAGTAACTTTTGTGAGAATTGTAAACAAGTATTAAGCGTAGTTTCGCGAAGTCCAGTAAAAGATGAAATGCATTTTCTTTGCGTGGATGATAGAGTTAAGGGTGCAAATGGTGCTACTTATATTAAACTTCAAAATGGCGAAAAAGTAATTTTGCCACCAACTGTGTCTAGAGTGCCTGCATTACTCTTGTTAAATAGAGGACATCATGTTTTATTTGGCGAAGAGATTATGCAACATATTCAACCTTCGGTAGATGTAATGAAGCAAAAAGCAGTGAAACAGACAGGTGAGCCCATGGCCTTTTCTTTAGGCGGTGGAGGATTTGGAGTAGCATCTGATAATTTTAGTTTTCTTGATATGTCACCAGATGATTTAGCAGCAAAAGGAGATGGTGGTATGAGACAGCAACACATGTATGCTGGCGTATCTCATACAGACCAAATAGAAACACCGCCGGATAATTATTCATCTGATACAGTTGGTAATGTATCTATGGAACAGCTTCAGCAGAATAGAGCAAGCGATGTTAGAATGAACGACGGTCCTCCTCCGGGAGGTAGATAAGTTAATCAAATAGAAAAAAGCGTTAAAGTGTTTAAAAGAAGAACTATAGAAACTTCATATGAGCATATTAACAGCATTCAATAATCATTTCGAGGAGTTTTTGAATGATGTCATTCGGGTGTTTCCCGATGACATCGATATAGCTACTGCTGCAAATGCCCTTGGTAAGTTGCGAAAAGCGAATCCTCGTCTAATTATCTTAACGTTTAAAGAACACGTAATCTCGCAATATGGAGATGAAATTAATGCGGGCAATTTAAACTTTTTTTTAAATAAAGATTACTCGAATGATGTAGAGGGAACATCTCAAGCAAGCGCGATTCTCGATAAAATAGACAAAATTAAAGAACCAATTCGAAATATGGATCCAACCGAACAGGCCAAGGTTCTTCAATATATGCAAAATCTATGTAAGATATGCAATATGTATAATAATTAACGTCTTCAGTGATTTAAAAGTGTATCATTAGTCAATGTATTATGGAAGGTTCTTCAATGACTAATGATGCTTCGCCAGAAAAACCTGGTTTCGACGCCGAAAAGATTAAGTCTTTTACCAAAGTTCTTGGGGACATGATGAATGACATGATTAATGTATTCCCAGAGCTAGAAGAAAATCTTGATACAAACTTATCAATTGTTTGGAAACAAGATGACCATTTGCCAGCAGAGGTTGTCGAGGCAACCAAAGTGATAATGGAGTATTGTGGTAAGATCTATCCTGCTCGTTTTTTTGATATTCTTTACGAGAATGCAGATATTTTTGATACCGAGACACCGGTTCTATTTTTACCTGGAATTGATTTTAACGTTTTATGGAAAGAGAATATTAGTGATGCAACACGTTCTACGATCTGGAAATATTTGCAGTTGACATTATTTTCAAGTGTATCAAATGTCTCCGATGGAGAATCGTTTGGTGATACGGCTGATTTATTCAAAGCAATTAACGAGGACGAGTTTAAACAGAAGTTGGAGGAGACAATGAGTAGTATGAAAGATATGTTTCAACAAGACGAAGGAAAAGATGGAGAGGAAGGAAAGAGAAATATTAACATGGAGGATTTGCCGAATGCAGAAAGTGTACATGCTCATGTTGCAGGTATGATGGATGGAAAGCTAGGAACGCTTGCTAAGGAAATTGCCGAAGAGACTGCAGCTAATTTAAATATGGATTTTGAAAACGCTACAAGTGTAAACGACGTATTTGCAAAGTTGATGAAGGATCCAACGAAGATAATGGGTATGGTTAAAGATGTAGGATCTAAGTTAGATGAAAAGATCAAGTCAGGTGATATCAAAGAGAGTGAACTACTCGAAGAGGCGAGTGAGTTGATGAAAAAGATGAAAGATATGCCTGGTATGGAGAATATTCAGTCGATGCTAAGTAATATGGGACTGGGTGGTAAAAAAATTAATACTTCAGCAATGCAGGCTCATATGGAACGTACTATGAAACTTGCTCAACAAAAGGAGAGAATGAGAGCTAAGGCCGGTCAAAGAACTATGCCTGAGGTTCCACAATATAGTCAAGAGGAAATGGCTGTAATGGAAGCGAAAGCAGAAAAAGCTCGACAAGAACTACTTGCAGAGTGGGATGACGAGCCAAATCAAACAGTTTTTAGAAGTGGTCCTCGCGCTGAAAGAAGTTCAATAAAGCCTAGTAAAGGTAAGAAAAAGGGTAAAAAGAAGAAATAAAATAGATGGCTGTATATATAGATGCAAGACACCTTCTGGTTAAATGATCCAACTATTTTATTTAACAAAGATAGCGTAGGACAAGTATGGCCTTCGCCTGGAATGACCTCAAATGAAAAACTTAATGCTATTACTCGCCTGGTAATTTTATTGACTATACTTGGTTATCTAGTAACCAGCAACTTTCGAGTTATAGTTAGTGGCGTAGTTACAATCTTTGCGGTTACAATATTGAAATACTTAAAGAAAGATGATGATATCAAGCAATCTGTACAAAAAGCTGCCAAAGAAGGCTTTTCAACCCTTGATAGAGAAACATTATCACGAATGAGATTTGAAAAACCTACAGCTACTAATCCTATGATGAATGTTCTTCTTCCTCAGATTCAAGATACACCCAATAGACCAGCTGCTGCACCAGCTTTCAATCCTGTTGTTGTTGAAGATATTAATAAAAAAACTCAAGAAATGGTTGTTAATAATTTTGACGACAAGAAAGGTATAGACGATAGATTGTTTAAAGATTTAGGCGATAGCTTTCAGTTTGATAGATCAATGATACATTTTAATTCCACTGCTAACACCACAATTCCTAACGATCAAAAGTCGTTTGCCGAGTTTTGTTATGGTGATATGATTTCTTGCAAAGATGGAAATGAACTAGCATGCACACAATCTATGCCTCCTAACTGGATCAATGGAGGAAATTAGGAAAATAATATATTATCTGAATATATAAATGGCCCACGTATCCGATTATACATTCAATAACCAGACCAGAATAGGGGAGGATTCATGTGATCTTAGTCAGCGCAATGTTCAAAATGCAGGTGCTGCTAATTATCTCCTCACTAATTTTCGTCCACAATGCCCAATGGGTGATGCTGTAGAGTTTGCAACGTCTCAGCCAAATATTAATTTTACTGGAAGCCATCAAGTAGGTATCGGAGGATGCAATATTGACCAAAACTCCCAACTACATATTAGTGATTTAACGCGTTCAAGTTGCAAAATCAGTTTATATCAAAGACCTTTTGCAACCGTTCCATTCCTAGGTCGAGGAAAGTCTGATGCTGTTCTTGAGTCTCAGCTTATGCAGGGGGAGCTCGCTAACAATCGTAAGAGTATTAATCCCAGTTCTGAAGTATCCCATATGGGATATCGTAACACTCCAATGATTCCTTCACTCAAGGCAACTGTCCAAAATCCAGCAAACCTTGTTGAAGGAGTTGCTGCTGATGGATGGATTCGTGGCGGCATGCCTTCTCGCGAAATGACTCGTGATCAAGATTATGCAAGTTCTCACACATCAAAACAATACGTTTAATTAAATATTACAATTTTTATTATCTACACTTAGTTTATAATGTCTAAGTGTAGATCTATGTATGCTGGCTCATCTGGAGCTGTTAATAACGTAAACGCCAACGGTCCTGGAAATGGAAATGGGAAATGGCAAGGTTTAGTATCAACTACAAACACTCGCCCAAGTCTCGTTAGCCACATAAGAAAACACGCTGATGGTGGCAAAAGAGATGTAATATTTAAGATGAATCAACTAGGTGGTGTAGGCCGTATATCAACTATGTTTGTTTCTACTGCTGACGGAGTGAAGCGTAACTAAATATTTAATACTCATGATAACCTTGATAAATAATAACTTAAAATTATGTGATTATTTATTCTATAATGAATGAAGTATATGACTCAACATTTCTGTGTACATACAAGCAATTAGATGATGACGATTTGTACAGAGCACAGTTTCTACAAGCATTTAAATGTAAAAAATGGGATGATTCTGAAATTACAAGAAAGACTGATGTAATTTTTAATATTGTTGTTAATCATTTCAAACCGTGTTTTGATAGATTTCGAGCGGGAGGAACTAGATTTACACATTTAATGCTATTTATGGGAGAACAACTTACAGACGAGAATCTGTTTAGGATATTGTTCACAATGGATCTATTCAGCGAAACACATCGATGTATTTGTGAAACTATAACTCATGATAAACCTACCACAGAATCTATGAAAGCTTTAATGACGTGTATAAGCTCATAATAATATCCTGTTATAGTATAGATGGCTTCAACTAGAAATAAGAATACTCCAGAAGATTACTGCTTACAACAGAGAAGTTATAAAAACTCAATAGAGCATATTAAGTACAAACATGGTGCATTTGGATCCGCATATAATAACGCTCAACCCTGTCTTGGGTTTAATGCAAGTCATATGCCATGGACGGCACTTTCTCACAATCCAGTTGAGATAGAGTCTAGTCTTTTTGGTATAAATGCAAATAATTTAGTCAATCCTCAGCCAAAAGTAGAACCTCAATTGAAGTCTCTGCCAATGAAGAGTTACTTTGATCGTCAGGAATTAATTATGCCAGAAAAACTAGTAGTATCTAAAACTCAAAGACCTTTCCCTATTCCCGAATAAATAATATATAATTTATCTGAGTAGATTATATAATGTCTGGTCATACATGTCGAGAAACATATTGCAGCTACGGAAGCTATTTACGATCACGAGGATACGATAAATCGATATGTAATCTATTTAATGATATCGAGAATGGGAAAGTTACAATTGGATCCGTTAAACCAAATGGTACATGCGGAGTTGATATAACCGGAAGTGTTAATATACAGCCATGTGATGAACAAGTATTGTGCAATGGCGCAACTGCAGGATGTTTAAATATTTATGGAGGCAATAAAGGAACATCTACCACTGCGACTGATAAACATACATTAGGGCTTCAGGCCATGACAGGCGTACATATTACTGGTCCTATTATTCAATCAGAGAGCGGTAATGTAACTGAAGGACCCCATAGTGGAGCTATTAATGTTTTTGCAAATAAAAGTCATTTCAATTATCCAATTGAAGGAGATATAACTGGAACAGCCAAGAAAGTAGAGGTTATTGCTGCTGCTCCTACAAGCAGCACTCAAGGTGAGAGTGGCGAAATTAAAGCACATACGGGACACATATATATATGCTTTGGAGCGGATCCCATGAATCCAGGTAGTTATATCTGGAAGAAAAGTCCAATTTTACCCATATAAACACACAATATTTATTTATTTATATAAAGTTGGAATAATTTTATATAAGTAGCATATGAAGTAGTAATAATTCTTCTTTATAATTAAAGTTAATATTGCAATAAAGTATATATATATATGGAACGATATGGCAATATAAAAGGTGGAAAAGTAATAGGTGTAGGTAGTTATGGATGTGTTTTCTCTCCAGCAATACCATGTAAACATGGTAGACAACCCGAAAATGATATGGTATCTAAGTTAATGGAAACGCTTGATGCTAGAAAAGAAATGGATGAAATCGAGAGAGTGACTGAACGTCTTGGAAAAATCGAAAATGCAGAAAGGTATTTTGGTGGATTTGGTACCTATATGTGTAGACCTGAAAAAATTACAAGTGAAGATCTAGCTGGATATCATTGTGATATAGGTAATATTGCAGATTTAGTGCATAATTCTTCCTCGACAAAATTACCGGATTTAAGTGTTTTGCAGCAAAAGTATCTCGGCAAAACAGTGGGATCATATCTTTCTCATTTAAATGAGAAGGAAGAACTAATATTATTTTTTCAGAACATGATCTCTCTTTTAATGAAAGGAATAATACCTATGAATGAAAAAGGTATTTATCATCTTGATATTAAATCAGAAAACGTATTGGTAAAAGAAAATGCTCCGGTAATTATAGATTGGGGTCTCAGTTATTTAACTGATCACAGTAGGCCAATCACAGATGCATCAACTCGTGGAAATGAATATGATGTAGATGAAACAAATATACCGATGACTGCATATTGTATGTTCAATGAACCACTTGTGGCCAGAGCATTTTATCAAACAGCTGATACTATGGGTGGCATGATTGATCCACGTGGTCTTTCTGGTGCAACAACTGTGCGCACTATAATACATCAGCTATATCATAATACATATGATAAAGAGCATATGAGATATTTACTTGGTGGTATTGTTACCCCAGTTATAGAGGTATTGAATCAGTTTCATACGTCTCGCGGTGAGATTTATCCATATTCAACAAGCGAGATGTTAATTTCTCAATATTTAACCCGACAGAGGGAGTTATATTTGCTACAAGGATCATTTGATCATAACAAATTATACACTGACTTTTATTATAATGTTGATATTTGGGGTTGGGTTATGACATTCGTACCTTTTTTAAAATCAGAAATAACTGGCAGAGATGGTTCATTGAGTAGATTTCTTTCATCAGAAAAAAGACGGAACATACGATTAATTATATCTAAAATGATTGAGTATCTATTTGTATGTAAAACAGGTAAATATGATGTTGGAGTTATTGTAGCATTCAATGAAGCCGCAATATCCATGTTATAAAAATAGAGGAATGATATATGTAGATTCTGTAATCAACAATAATTATTTTATATGTATATTATTTACTTTATCATATTATCAATGTTTGATAAAATGATATTTTTTGTTTTTGTATTTGAGGTGATTAAACAACTTAGTTGCTGTAGGCAAGACCACCCATACCACTCATGACACGAAGGACATTGTAGTTGGTAGCGTACACACGGACCTTGGCAGTCTTGGTACCCTCAACGGTGGCGTTGGAAAGCACAAGCTGAAGAGTAGCGTTATCGATACGCGAGAAATTGCAAGAGCCAGAAGGCTGGTGCTCCTCAGGGCGTAGAGCGAAAGAGTAGACGTTGATACCAGTGTCGGGGTTGCGAGTGTGGTGCTGGTAAGGCTGGACAAGGTCGAAGTAAGTTCCCTCGCGCTCAGAGAAGCGGTCCTGGCCGTTAAGCTGAAGCTTAGCAGTCACAACAGGGTTCTCACCCCAGCAGTGCATGTCAAGAGCAGTCTCAGCTAGCACGAAAGAACCGGCATCAGACACACCGGACGCGATATCGGTTGAATTGGGTACGACACCTCCGAAATTAGGTGCATTGTACTGGTCGGTACCAGTGGCAAGGTTGCTAGAGGCCCAGAAATCATTATTGGAACCCGTTACATCTTGGGCACCGGCATCGACGAAGAGACCAGAACCGTCAATGTACTTCTCAGCGTTGGAACCAATGGCCTGAGGTCCAGCAAATGCATGAAGAGCATTAGGAAGAGCATCGATGGCATCGGAGTAGTTGAAAGGCTGAGCACCAAGAGTCTTGAAAAGAACAGCGTTGCAATCAAGAGATGCGCAGTAATCAACGTTAGCATCAGGCTGAACAACCCAGACAAGCTCCTTGCAAGGGTGGTTGAAGTTCAACTTGATCTTGTTGCTGGAAGAACCAACAGACTCGTCGCCAGTGAACTGAAGCTGCTCAATGAGGTACTCGTGAGGGTTCTGTGCCATTCTGCGGCGCTCATCAGTGTCAAGGAACACGTAATCAACGTAAAGAGAAGCGGCAACAAGGGACTGGTTGTATGCCTGGCTGGCCTTAACGCCGGCTGCGTCGTCGCATCCAAGAGAATTGACAGCCCAGAGGCACTCATCAATAGGACGAATGTCAAGGTTGACACGGACCTCGTGGTACTGAAGAGCAATCAAAGGAAGAGCAAGTCCGGGGTTACGGCAGTACCAGAATTGGAAAGGCACGTAAAGAGTGGTCTCGGGGAGTGCGTTGCGAGGAGCGCACACCTGACGAGGGGCATCGGAATCGCAGGGTCCGTCAACATGGGCGAACTCAGGATCAGTGATGTAGGTAAGCTGGGTGGTGTTACCAACCATCTTGTAGTAACCACGCTCCTGCTCCTTGGAGAGAGTAAGCTGGTTCCAGATGTGCATCCAATCGCCATACTGGCGATCGATGCGCTGACCTCCAATCTCAACCTCAACTTGAGCGATGAGCTGCTCTCCAGGGAAATCAAGCCATCTTGCGAACTTGGCAAGAGACTGGTTGATCTCAGGAAGAGTCACCTGAAGATAGGTGCGGTAGGCAAGATCACCGTTACGTGCAAGGGTGCAAGTAACACGGCGACCGAAATCAGCCTGGCCATTAAAAGTCTGTTCAATAGACTCCATAGCAAAGTTTGTGTAGCGACGGTAAGTCACTTTCCAGAAAGTAATCTGAGGGTTACCCGTAAGATATACGTCTTGTGCGCCGTAAGCGACTAGTTGCATTAATCCACCTCCCATGGTTATATACTATTGCTAAAGAAAATAATTTTGACGAAATATACCGAATTGAACTATCTAACTCTTAAAGTACCGAGATTTCTTTCGATGAACGTTTTAAGATAGTCATCAGAAAGCACTTCTTTTCGCCCTTCATGCTTCTTAGTGAATATATATTTATCGGTTTTCATTGTTATAGTCCATCCATCTAAAAGAGCATTATGAATAAAAATCATCTTTTGAAGACTCTTATAATCCATCAAAGAATCATTTTCAATATCAATACTAATATTATGGTCGCTCATATAATTATATATCGAAACAAGAATCGGCATAATAACGATAAATGTGTTTTCTTTGAATACTAAATTAAACAAAACCTGCATTCTTTTACATATAAGCTATATGCCTACATTCAAGCCAAAGAGTAGTAAGAAAATCCAAGTATGTGCCAAAAGTACAACTACGCTTGATAGCAAACATCGTTCAATTGTAGAAGAAATGACACATGAAGAAGAGGTTGTTTTACCCCAGTTGCAATCTCAAAAAAAGAAATTGAAAAAGGTCCTTAAGATTGAAAAAAATATTGAAAAGGTACTTGAGCTTCAAGAAGAAATTGATGAATTGACAAATAAAATTAAGCTGATTAAATTAGCCAGAAAAAACTACTATTTAGATAATTCAAAGTATGTATTTGAATATTATGAAAATAAAAAACATACTGCAACAGGCATGGGTAAGTCCAAGGTATTGAATAGTTTTTTCAATATTGGGGTCACTACACCAGAAGAAGAGAAGACCGTATTAACCAATGTTCAAAAATACTTAGCCAGCGTAGATGAAGATTTTTTAGATGTAAACAATTTTGTAGTACAAACCGATATTTGTGAACATTGTCATTCTGGAGAATTAATTGCCATAGATCATGAGGGCATGCTTGTATGTAATAATTGTTCTGTTAGTATTCAATTTCTTATTGAAAATGAGAAACCTTCTTACAAAGAACCACCAAAAGAGGTTTGCTTTTATGCATACAAGCGTATTAATCATTTCAGAGAAATATTAGCACAATTTCAAGCGAAAGAAACGACACAGATTCCTGATGAAGTATTGGATAATATTAAGAACCAGATAAAGAAGGAGCGAATTGGCAATAAACAATTAACTAATAAGAGGGCCAAAGATATTCTCAAAAAACTTGGATATAACAAATATTATGAACATATTCCTTTTATTAAAGATAAACTGGGCATAAAGCCTCCAGTTATGAGCCCAGAGCTTGAAGAAAGACTTTGTAGTTTATTTATGGATATTCAAGCCCCTTATGCAAAGTATTGTCCAGATGATAGAGTAAACTTTTTGAACTATTACTATACTGTATACAAGCTTTGCGAGTTATTAGAGCAAAAGGAGTTTCTTCCGTTTTTCCCAATGCTAAAAGATAGAGAGAAAAGGATTGAACAGGATGAGATTTGGAAGAAAATATGTGCAGAGCTAGATTGGGAGTTTATTCCGACTGTTTAATAGAATTGAGTTTATTCGTTATTTCTGTGTAATGATCGCACATTGCATTTAATCGAATATATATATCACGAAATCTCTCTTCTTCACACTTTCCCATGATATAATATCCTGCTTCAGTTTGAACTAAACATACCGAAGGACCAATGTGATCTTTGACAGAATTAATTTTAATAATTGCGTTATACAAATTATTTGCATTGATGCAGGAAATGGTTGGTATTCTATTCATAATAAAATCTGCCATTGAAGCAGTAATTTTTCTAGTAGTTTTAAGTGACCATTTACTCATCGTTTCTCTAATAAAAATATAAGAGAAATGATGATTTTAATAATAACGTGTTTATCACATTATTTTATTATTTATAGCATAATTAGCGTGGAAATCCAACAAGATTTGCACCTATACCAAGACCAGCACCGCTGCGAGCGTTTACGGCCATGCTAGGAAGGTATGTGTCAAGAATGCTGAATGTGGCAGCAGCAGTCAATGCAATAAGGGCGATCTCGTCCAATTGGAGAGAACGCTTAGGAATAGCAAAAGCAGCGATAGCTACCATAAGACCCTCAACGAGGTATTTGATAGCACGCTTAAGAAGTTCAGCAAGGTCGATACCCATCATATTCATATCTATAAGTTAACAGTAGAAAAAAATCTTTCAATGCGGTAGAAGCTTAAAAACAGAATGACTAATAGTGTTATAGATGTCAACAACAGAGACTCAAACACCCAGCGGAGTAACCACCCGTCTTAATTCAGATGGCACAGTAAATCCTAAATATGTAGATGTATTGGATGAAGATAAATCAATTGCAGGACAGAAGTTTGTATGTGTATCATTTTTGTCTCCAGAAAAGATTCTGGAGGAGAAAAACACGTTTTTCTTCAAGCAGTTCCTAAAGCAATGGGATATGTCGAAGTCTTTGCAAAAGTACACACATTTTTTGAACTTCATTTCTTATAAGCATAATGTCAACTTTGATGAACTTAGTAAAGATTTAGAGGAGTTTGTTAAGAGTGAGCGTGATAATCTTTTCACTACAACCGTAGAGGACGAGTTTAAAACATTTGTTGATAACAATGAGGAGAAAATGCAAGCAGATTTCGATGAATCTCATTCTTTCCAAACCAGCACACGCGGTATTAAGATTAGAGGCGCATTCCCTACACAGGGAGAGGCAGAAGTTCGTGCCAAGTTACTACGTGAATCTGATCCTAATCACAATGTTTACGTTGGTCCTGTAGGACTATGGATGCCATTCCACCCAGAATCTTACAAAACCGGTAGGGTAGAGTATCTTGAGGATGAGCTCAATCAGCTTATGCATGAGAAAACTAAGAATGAGTCAAAGGCAAAAGAGGATTTCGATTCTCGCGTTAAAGATGCCAAGAAAAAGGCAATGGAGGACAATAAAGAGAAAGCACTCGCTTCTGGAAATAAACTTACACAAACGATTGATGAGGCCGGCAATCTTGTTAGTGTAAAAGATGTAACCACCTTTGATAACAAGCTAGGCGATTCAGTTACTGCGGCAGATATTAGAAAGGAGCTATTTAATGATGAAAACGTCGTCACTGACAAAAACACAGATCATGGTTTGTCTGCTCTAACAGATGGCTTGGAAAACACTGTTATTTCAACATCTGAGGACAAAGCAGATACAACCGAGGGTGCGACAGACGAGTAAATCCAGATTAGTATAAAATAACCAATATATTTCATGATAATTTATGAAATATATGTAAAATATTTGGCAATGATAATTTCTACAAATATATTAATGACTCCACTTCAAAAAAATATATTTTTTAATTTATTTACATGGTTTTTAATTTTACATGATAACACATTTTGGGGATGCACCTCACTATATGGGAAAGGTCTCAATATCGTGCATCAATATATTTGCAGTTTAATTCTTTTCTTAGGACCTCTCTACGGATATTATTATGAAAACATTCTTCTAATGTTAATTACTATTTGTGGGTGGTTTTTTTTAGGACGATGTGTTATTACTAGTGAAACAAATAAGGCGTGTAAGGATAAAAAAGAAACGTCGTTTAGAAACTTTCCATTTCATATTAAATCTCTCTTAGTTCCGAGATTAATGCTGAAAAAAGACAAGGATTGGTTAGCTACAAAAATTGATTATGGGATATTATTCATATTGACTTTGTACAATATGTATATGTCAAAAATTATCACACTATAATATAAGCTGTTTATGAATAAAATCATATTAATTTTTGTATTAATGAGCATTATTTCAATCTTTTTCATTTCATATAGTCTTTATGAAAGCGCAATTTCAAAACACTTTTGTGAATTATATCATAATAAAAGTAAAAATCCGTATGCTGATTTAATTCGAAAACTTAATAGATATGATTTGTGTGGAAAAATGGAAGATAATGTTTTTGATCAGTATATACACTGGAATGGAGAGATAATTGCAGGTGTTAAAAATAATATATTGGTTTTTAAGGGAACAGATAGTTTAAATGATATAGAAATGGACATTTCTCCAACAATAAGTCAAGATAAAAGAGGAATGGTTTATACTGGCATGTATGATATCTACAAAGCGATTAAACCACAATTAGACCAATTATATTGTGATAAAGTCACCGGTTGGTCATTAGGAGCAGTTTTATCAATATTATACAGTTATGACCATTCACAAAATATAAATGAGGTTATTGTATTTGGACAACCACCAGTTTTTAGTAAATCATTTGTTGATGATTATAACACCTTGTTAGGAGACAAAACGATCTCGTATATTCATAGATTTGATCTAATAGCTCAGCCATTAGATGTATTTCAACCATTTATTAAACCAGAATATTTGAATGCATATCGTGCAGGAAAAATGCACTATATAAAAACAGGTGATTTATTCAATGTTTTTAAACATGGACTGGGTTATTACCACATGTCATATTTAGAATAGTTTGATATTACAGATTATAACAAACTATTTACCATTTGCTTCGTTTTTTAACATTAATTTTGGGTCCGCTCCTCCTTCTATTTGCTTGTGGATCATATGTTTCTACATCTTCATCATCGCTATTTAGTTCTTTGGACAATTCCCAAAACTCTTTTGCTCCAAGTTTAAATGTTCCATGAGGTTCTGCTTTGTACCAAAATATCTGATCTGAAAGTCTGTTACTTTTTGCATTATTATTTATAACTAAACATTCATAGTTTTCAGTGCATTGATCCATAATTTGAGCAAAACTTTCAAATGTAGGAAACATACCTGCATAATTTTCATGAATAATACGTCTATTCTTGATATACGGTTCTCTCAATATGAATACATAATCTATATTAGTTCGCAAGTTAGGCGGTATGCCTAAAGGATATTGCATTGTAATGATAAGCATAATTTTCCAATGTCTACCATTCATGAAAAGCAACCTCATCATTTTGTCTCTTGTCCAACTTGCATCATAAAGACAATCATCAAGAATAACGAAAGCTCTAGGATCAATTGTACTTCTTTTATATGCTTCAATCTCCTTTTTCATTTGTTTTAATACCTGCTTTTGTCTTTTTAGGATATTCTCAATAATCGCACTGTTATATTCGTCGTGAATAAAAAGCTTTGGAACATGTTCGCTATAAAAACCATTTCCTGCTTCTGTACCTGATATTACTGTTCCAATCGGAATATCTTGGTGATGAAAGAGAAGGTCTCTAACTAGATAAGATTTACCTGTATCACGACGACCAATTAAGACAATGACTGGACCTTTATTTTCATCAGGTCTAAAACTGATGTTACGCATACTAAACTTGCTTAATTCTAACTCAGTTGACATTTGAAAACGAGTTAGAAAATAAAAAAATAGAAAATCCGCGCTTTTGAGTTCTAAAAGCTGAATATTTATATCATTTGTCACTAATGGAGTTCACATATAGAAAAAATGATAATTTATCATTATTTAGTAGTGTTGTTAATCCCGATGGGATGAACGTAACAGACCCGCAGAACTATGTTCCTCTATATCACAAGTTTTTCTCTCTTTCAGACAAAAACTTTGATACAATTAACCTCAATCATGTCAAATATCTTGATAGTGTAGGAAATATGAAAGATACAAATGTCTTTGAGTGTAATGTTGTTGATGAGAATGGTACTTCAACTACGAAGGAAGTGTTTTTTAAATATAGCCCTTTACTTGACCCCATTAAGTACATGATGGGTAAATATTCAATTGATGATGAGAATGTTATGAAATTACCACAGTTTGATACTGATAATGGTCATACTAAAATTAAAGATCCAAACAATGCTGCATATGTAGATAGTTTTTTTACCTATTTGACAAGTCAACTATATCATTCACATGATTTTGTACATGCTCTTGACTTTTATGGATCATTTCTTGCAAACAAAAATGATTTTAGAGTAAATATTGCAGATGATGTTGAATATCTTAACGACTCAGAGTTCTTTCACATCAATCGTAGTTCACTTTTCGAAGTCGATAACACATATGCAAATGGCATATTCAATTTTAATACTAGAAAAAATAAGGAAAAACTTAAATTAGAGACAATAGAAGGCGATAATGTTCTTGAACTAAGTAATATATCTGATCTTCAGCAGCTTGATAATATTTTTGTAGAGAGAAAAGAAGATAATAGCAATGATAGTGCACACATAGAAGAGGCAAACCTCGTATTTAGCTTTGATATAAAAGAAGGCAGTAATAAAGATGAAGACTCTTCATCAGAATGCTCTTCTAGATCGTCAGTAACAAATAAAGACGATAGTGATGATGAAGATGACGATGATTGCAGTACTGAAAGTGGATTTTCAACTGCGTCAGAAGATATGCTTTTTGCAACCATACCTAGTTTTCCCGTTCAGGTTATCGCTCTTGAAAAATGCGCTAACACATTAGATTCACTTATTGTAGATAAATGTGATGATATGAAAGATCTCGAATGGGGTTCTATGATAATTCAAGTTATTATGATGTTGATATCATATCAAAAAACTTATAGTCTAACTCATAATGATTTGCATACAAATAATATTATGTATGTTCCTACAGAAAAACAATTTTTGTACTATAAAGCTGACGGTAAGCATTATAAAGTTCCAACATTCGGTAGATTGTATAAAATAATTGATTTTGGAAGAGCAATCTATAAGTTCCGAGGAAATGTTATTTGTAGTGATAGCTATCACCCCAAAGGAGATGCAGCAACACAGTATAATTTTGGACCTTATCTTAATGAAGATAAAGCTAGACTAGAGCCCAATTTTAGTTTTGATTTATGCAGATTAGGCTGTTCAATGCTAGATTTTTTTATGGATGAACTTGAAGACTCCCCAAAAGATCCAAAATTAGCCGCAAAAAGAATTATTATGGAGTGGTGTATGGATGATAAAGATCGAAATGTTCTTTACAAGAAAGATGGAGAAGAAAGATATCCTAATTTTAAATTGTATAAAATGATTGCCCGTACTGTTCATAATCATATGCCAATTGATGAATTAAGAAAAGGATACTTTGAACGCTTTGTAGTATCTAAGAAAAAGCTTAACAAAAATGCAAAAATAATGAATATTGATGAATTACCATCATATATGTAAAATGTTATATTTGGAAAATATGCAAATATAACAGGACTTATAATGAAAAAAATATTAGATAAGCTACTAGGCTTTCAATTCCCATCAGTAAATACCCTAAAATTAAATTACGCAATTTCATATTATTAAGATTATTTACATGTTCATCAGAACATTTGGAATCTCTTTTACAATAATCCATAACTTGGGTTATTCTTATTTGAAATCCTCGCAGAGAAGCAAAGTTATATACAATTGAAATTACTATTAGAGAGATGGATATATACGCAGGCAATTTATTTCCAGATCCTCTAATTTTTATAGAGTTTTGTTGACAAATATGAAAAAATAACATAGCTGATGTCAACAGTATCAAAGAATTACTTGTCCATCCTGACAAAATAGCATCTGGAGTTAAAGCCTGCATTTGGTATCGATCTAAATAATCATCAATAGGTTCCATATTATAAATATACATGATATTTATTATTACTTTTGTGGTAAGTTAACAAGTTAATTATACTCAATAGTAATAAATGAGTCAAAGTGATCATGAATCTAATGATATAGAACCGTATACTGAAGTTGATCCAAATACAATTAATGAAGTAGATGGTCTTGACGACGATAGTAAAGTAAAGTATAGTAATGCAACTTAAACAAAAATATCTAATAAAATCACATGACAAAAATCGATTGTTCGAAAGTATACGTAGATGTTTCTACATTTTCTACCGAGGACAATGTATTTGATGGTGCTTTTGCGAACGAAGATATTAAAAAAAATGATTTAGTTGAAAAAGGATTGATGCGGCGTTTAAGTAGTAATGAAAATAAATCGTTTGATGGAATGAAAAACCCATATGTATTTACGTGGTCTGATGATATTCCCAATTATACATGGGCATTTGCTTCAGGATGTTGTGCGTTTTATAACTCAGGGTTAGTCGATCAAACCAATACTCGAATGGTAAGATACTTCGATGAAGACCGTTTTGAAATCTATGCTACAAAAGATATTATAAAGGGAGAGGAATTGACACACACTTACAAAAGTCTCGAATGGAGAGATGCATTTATTCCATTACATAAAAAATTAATTGATAATAATTAGATATTAATAACGGTAATATGTTTATGATTGATAAATAAAAAATAAAATGAATTAGTTATTTTTTATTTTAAAAGTCAGGGTTTCCTACAAATACAGAGGTTCCTCCTTTACTGTTAACAGTATCTCCTACTTGTTCTAAAACAAATAACCCGACAACACATGAAATATATACCATGACGGTATCTCTAATTAAATATTTCATAGCTAGATCTTCTTTCTGGATAAATCTAATTTCGATAAACTTCGAGATTGCAAATACAACTGCAATTACTGATGCGGTAACGAGATTTCCTTGTTCCATTATAGATCTTTGCTATTTTCCCTTAAGATGTGAAACGCATTAAAGGGTTTCAATATTAAGGGCAGGAGGAGGTCTAACGTCTACGCTTCTATTTAAATCATTAATGTCAGCAATCTCAAGTCGAACTTCCTCGCCAATACTCAAAGGTGCATCATCATCATCATCTTCAGCTTCCTCAGCCTTTCTTCTCTCATTTGCCTCGTGTGCAATCTTCTCAAGACGTTCAACTGTCTTAGGTGCACTTACTGTTGTTTCAGAACCAGCAATATCAACTGCAACATCATTATCATTAAAAGAAATATGTCCAGGTATTTCCGTATCAATGTCTAGAGTTACATTTTCGCTCTCGCTTGATCTATTCGATATAGAATCATCATTTACAATAACATTTTTGTTGGTTTCATCATTTGAAGATTTATCGCTAGTGCTAGATTCAACATCGGCATTATTTGCCTGTACTACAGGTTCGGGGGCAGGCTTCTCAATAATTTCCTCGGAAACCTTAACCTCTTCTTCTTGTGTCTCAGACATGTACGCTTTCAAGATATCTTCAATAGGCATAGTCTCTCTAATAGTATTCATAATACATTCTTTAATAATAATTTCTAATTCGCGATTGTGTTTTTGGATTTGGAGTGGGGCAATGCCTTTCTCAAATAAATATACGTTTGTGTATATTTTACGCGCCACATTGATATAGATCTTGTGAACAAATTGGTCAACCGAGGGAATATCAATATCTACTTTTTTTTGTTCTTGACCGACACGAATACATGTAAGCGCCTTAAGTTGAATAACATGAACACATGTTACCAGATCTTCTAGGTAACCACATGATGACATTTCAACAATTCTCTTTCGCTCTTCTTCTACAATTTCATTGTTCCACTTTGGCACACGACTTAAAAATGTTTGAAATGTAATAAGGTATTTATCTTCCTCATCTTCAGTCTCGCACATATGCCATGCTTCGTCGAAAATAGATTTCAATCCAGAAATGATAGCAGGTGTGAAGATATTAACAAGTCTAGAGCACCACTCGTTCTTCGATTCAGACAAACTTGCAACAGAATAATCGTCCATAGTTTACATAAATGACACATTTTCTAAAGGCTCTTCAGAACGTATTAGTAAATATGTCAATATGAATGCGATAAACAGTTTTTCATTTCTATATTCCTTCTTAACTCTATTGAATGTAATAAGTAATGTTGCTTTTCTAATATTTGAAATATTATTCATAGTTTCAATATAAGCAAGTAGATCTAGGCCACTATAACCCCTCTCATACATTTTATTGCAAAAGTTCATGATATTTTTATAATTATCCTTATCAACCTTATGAATGTTATTTTTTATCCACGTTACTGCTTTCCTTGTATCATTTGATTTTCCAAAACAGTTATTTAATGCATAATCATGTAAACTGACTTGTTCACCTTTAATCATAGGAAGTGGCACATATATTTCACAGAATCGAGAGAGAATAGGTTTCAGTAATCTTGATTTTTCATTAATAATAATAAAAAAACGTGTGTTATGACTAAATTGTTCTATACATCGTCGTAAGGCTGATTGAGCATCAGTTGTTAATGATTCTGCATTTGTTAATACTACTGATTTGAAGCAAACATCAGATTCCATATTAACGTGTGTCTTTGCAAAAAACTTCAATTCATCTCTGACAAACTTAATTCCTTTACCATGTGCACAATTTGCATATAATACATACGATTTAATTGCTTCCTTATTATTTTTGTAAATCATGTCAAGGAAATTATTTAATATCGTGCGCTTACCAGATCCAGTTGGTCCATGAAAAATAATATTTGGGATTCGATTGCTATTATGAAACTGATCAAGTTTTGTTACTATTTGCGAATGCACTTTCAACATACTCATGTATTCAAATAACAGCATTTAGGTTTAATATCATAATCGATAAAATGATATTAAATTATTTATGAACACCTGCTTATGCAAAACTATTCAAGCTTTGCGTATACGGATTATTCTTGAATGCAGTGAGAATATCAGGATTCATACGATCACATCCCTGATTATTATTATAATACTGAGGCATGTTCATGTCTCCATAAGTATCAACGCTAGGAATAGCTGTGATGCTTGCAGAACCTGCATTTTGTCTTGTATTTTGTCTAATAGTGTCGTCTCTTAAGGCTACATTCATATTAGAGTTTAGAGTTTGCATATTACCCTGATTCGTTCTTCCTGGAATAGTTTTATTAGGATTATTCCTCTGATTATAAGCTGCTACCTGAGACATATTAGCCGCATTAAGTGGTGCGGCATTTCCACTATACTGAATACTTGTAGTATCTCTCTCCTGAGTAACAGACTGCTGTTTTGAAACTTTGTAAGCACCCGAGGTTTGACCTTGAACATACATATGTTGACTGCCTTCTTCGGTTTGCTCTCTAATAGTAGTTCTAGTTCTGTCTCCAGGATTGTATACCGGAAGTGCATTAACAGTGCTTTGTGCATTACCGTTTACTCTAGCATTACCAACGACATTCTCCTTTCTCGTGGGTCTCAAAGCATCAAGTACAGGTGCTACCATAGCACTTACTAGTCCTTGAAGTGCGCCCATTTCTTGAGGCTGGCGAGTGGTACTTCTATTATTGCAGAGAGCTTTGTATGAACCATTTCCATAATCATTGTTTGTAGGCGCAGCTTTTCCACTAGGAGCAGCAACTCCAGGCCCGTCTAATTGTTGCTTATGTGTTTTGTTTACATGACTATTAATATAAGTAGCCTGTCCTTCTTTTGCACCTGCACCATAGTAATCTGTCTCTGAGTAGTCTGGTCTATTTGTATGAGCAAGTATATGATCACTTCTAACAGTAGGACCCTTTTCAACGCCAGTAGTAGTAAACCATCTGCTAGGACCAACTTCATAATTAGTATCAGGTCTATTTTTTTCCATTTTACCCATAGTATTGAGGTTGGCAGCCTCTTTATTAAAATAAGCTGCTGGCCCCTGATGCCCGTCTAAACCAAATGACATTTTTGGATTAGTATCAGTTCTAAGCTGATCAACTGTTTTGGGAAGCCATGCTTTACGATCTTCAACACCAGCATTATATCCTGAACCGCTGCCTTCTGCAGTATAACCCAAACCAAGACCAGGCGCAACCTTGACTTCATCCCATGGTTTGACATTGGCCATTTTAGTACTGGGATTTTGCCTAGACAACATAAACTCTGTTGTATTAGGCATACCATTTGCCCAGGTCATATTGGCTTGAGGCTTGAACAATGGAGCTTGCTCAGTTTTTCTTCTGTGCTGAGATCCACTACCTTGCATATTATCAAGCTGAGATTGAGCAATGTCTACTCCTGCACTTGCGCCCTTAACTCTTGCTCCAAAAAATGGAACCATATTATTATGCTTGAACTCGGATTTGTTAATTGGCTGTCCAGTTAAAGACATAGATGTTTGTGTTGAACCTCCCACGCTGTCTCTAGGATTGTTTTGTTCAACTTTTTGATAGACTTTTTCATTGAAATATTTATCTGTTGTTTGATTAGGATTTGAATATCTCTTAGGATTAGAATCTTGTACTCCTTTTGTGACAGGATAATTTATAGGAGCAGTGGGAGGACTCACGTTTGGTAATGCGTTTTGTGGCGCACCCATATTTGTGAAACCTTCATTCTTGTTATCATGATTTGATATTACGTATAATCCACCTAATGCTACTAATGGTAATGCTAATTCGGCCATTCTGTATATAATACAATGGAAGATTATAATTTGCTATAAAGCGTATTGTAATCTTCTATAGATTTGCTGATCCACATGTTCCTATGCGGTTACAACTATTTTGTGGTGTTGCTATTCCACCAAATGTTTGTGAATTAATAGATGGAAGTTTGGTATTATCGGTGCAAGGCGCCTGTATCTTAAAATTATCTCTCTCAATTAATCGCGTATTAAGATTGTTTTGAAATGGAATACATGTGTGTTCCTGGGGATCTAGAGGTAAATAAGAGAAATTATTTTGTTCTAAATCACGAGCAGTCCATGCAGGCATAGTAGCTCTGGGCTGTTCTGTAAATGGTTCACATGATGGATATTCAATTGTAGAACTTTTAGGCATCTTCTTAATTTGATCGATACAATCCCTTCCGTCTTTTCTATCAATACCCATTAATGCACTTTCTAAATTAATAGTATTCGTTTGAAGATTCGCTCCCCACTTTTGTAATCTCACAAAAGGATCTTCCATAAAACATGGCTTCAGGCCATTTCCGGGAACATCTAACATATATCTACCTGGTCCTGTTGACTCTTGTATTTGTTTTTTAACTCTATTCGGATCATCGTGAAATCTTGTAAATGACATATCTATATCTTATCGTGAGAGAAAATATATATACATATAATATTAATGGCTGGTAAGTACACTAGAAAAATAGGTAGACGCAAATCTTGTGGTTGCGGTAAAACATCTTGTCGCACATGCGGTAAGAAGATGAAAAAGACTCGCGGTCGCGGTAAAGGTCGTCGTGGTGGTGGATGGAGTGTTTCTGGTGCTACATCAGCTCTATCCGGCATGTCTAACAAAGATGTAATGGGTATTGTTGGCGTAATTCAAACAATGAGCAAGGATCAGTCTCATCCTGAATGGAAAAATGCTTGGCGTGAATGGAAGAGAGGATTTGCTGGTCTCCAGCAATCGATCCCCATGCAGGATGTTGTTGCTATGTGTGAGAGCAAAGGTATTAATATGAGCGATTTTTAAATTAAATGATTACATAATTATAAATTAAAGATGATAGTGACATAATAATATATCAATGTCATCTAATAATGTTACGTTGAAAATAACAAATATGCCAAGCATATGCGTAAGCATGATTGTTAAAAATGAATCTAATATAATTTGTCGTTTTCTTGATAGCATTAAAAGTTTTGTTGACTACATATGTATTTGTGATACAGGAAGTACTGATAATACAATTGAAGTAATAGAAAAATATTTTATTGAGAACAATCTGAAGGGGCATGTTTTTTCAAAAGAGTTCGTTAATTTCGCGGAAAATCGCAATTATGCACTAGAAGAATCAAGAGAATATGGAGACTATATCCTTCTTTTAGATGCTGATATGAAACTTGTTAATTCAGAAAAAATAGATAAAACAAAGCTAAAGCTTGATGGTAAAGGATATTCTATAAAACAATGCGGAGGTAACTTAGAATATTATAATTTAAGATTGGTGCCTTCCAATATTACATCTGAATATATTGGTGTAACTCATGAATATCTTAGTTTTAATGGAAAAACTGAGAATCTTAGTGATATATATATAGATGATAAAGGAGATGGAGGATGTAAGAAAGATAAGTTTACAAGAGACGAAAAATTACTTAGAACCGGATTACAAAATGATTCAGGTAATACTCGTTATTACTTTTATCTGGCTAATACCTTGCGTGATCTAAAAAAATATGACGAAGCAATTAAATATTATAAAGAGAGAATTGGTAAAGGAGGGTGGGATGAAGAAATATTTTATAGTCATTATCAGATTGGATTATGTTATGAATATATGGGTCCCTCGCATGAAGCACATATGGAAAAGGCATATATGGATGCGTGGGAAATTAGACCTACTAGAGCAGAACCGCTTTATCATTTAGCCAAGTATTATAGAATAAATGGAAAGCATGCTAGGAGCTGGGCATATGCTATGGTTGGCAAAGATATTAAACTACCAAATGATAGATTATTTGTACACACTGATAAATATGGGGTTAATTTTGATAGAGAAATCGCTATTGTTTCTTACTATATTCCAATTGCAAATAAAACACATGTGCTTTTCAAAAGAATATTTCAAGAGAATGTTGGCATGTTAGATATGAGTAATTATTCTTTTTATAGAAAAACATTCATTCCTGATAGTAGAAAGAATTATAGTTGTAAGCATACTTTAAAACAAGAAGGTTTTAATATAAATTATACTGGTTCCACCCCATGCATTATTCCTAATAAACAAGGTGGATATGATTTTCTAATAAGAATGGTAAATTATTCTATAACTAATAAAGGTGAGTATACAGGTTATGAAGAAAGCAATATTGTGTCCAGCATTTACAAGAAACTTTCACTTGGTGCTAATCTAGAAATCAATGATCAAGAAGATAAATATTTTACATTGGATGGTATTATTGGAGAACCAAATAATTGGGGAGGAAAAAAGCTACACGGAATAGAAGATATGAAGATATTTTATAAAAACGATTCATTGAAACTAATTGGTAATACATGCACCAAGGATAGGAAAATCAGTATTGTCACCGGTGAATTAATGCCAATTTTTTCATATAATTATCTTGATATGATAGATGATCATTGTGAGAAAAATTGGTGTGTTATTCCAAGAGATGATGATAAACTGCAGATTGTTTATAAATGGCACCCTCTCACTATCATCGAAGCGGACATGGCTTCAGGCAATGTAGAAATTATAAAGGAGATGAAAATGCCTGCTATTTTTAATTTTGTTAGAGGATCAACTGATGGTTGTTTGTACGAGAATAATATTTTCTTCTTAGGTCACATTGTAGAACATAACTCACCTAGAAGATACAGTAATATTGTTGTAAAGTTTGATAATAACATGGATTATGTAGGTTGCTCATACCCATTTAAACTTTCGGATTCATCAATTGAATATTGCCTTGGAATGATAATTGAAGATGACCGAATAATATTTTCGTATAGTGAAAATGATGCTTCTTCAAAGGTTGCAATAATTAATCGAGAAAGATTCTTTAAAGAACATTGGATGCATTAATGTGTTAGTATATCAACTAATATATTAATTCATTGTGCTATCATTTAAGATCGTTATTGCACTATATGGGTCCATATTAGAACCTGGGCGTCTATCTTCAAAATACCCCTTTTGTTCTCTGACAGTTTCATTTCCTATACGAATAGATGTATGTCGTGTACCTTCTCCGTGTGTAAAAACATTAGCTGACGCAGTTTCGTGATCACCTGTAAGTCTTTCATTATTTCCTATACCGAAAACGGTCGATTTCATTACAGAAGAATGTGACTTTTCTAGAGCAGAGATTGATTTCATTATATATGACATTCCGGTTGTTTCTGCAGTTCCTTCCCTCATTTCTTTTGTACTGAAGTTTGTATGACATCCAGAGCCATTCCAATCTCCCTGAAATGGTTTTGGAGTCCAATTAATAATCAAAAAATCATTTTCCGCAATTCTCTCCAAAATATATCTTGATATCATTAAATGATCGCCAGCATCAATACCAGTGCATGGACCGACTTGATACTCCCATTGACCTGGACCAACTTCTGCATTCATTCCAGACATTTTTATACCAGCAAACATACATTTTAATAGATGCTCTTCTGCAATATTACGACCTTCGACTCTTCCCATTTTACAATAATATGGACAATTTGTCTGTGGAGAAGCATAGTCAATTGAATGAAAACCACATGGACGAGGTTTTCCTGAATTATCTATTGATGTAATGTAATACTCTTGTTCAATACCAAACCATGGTTCATTTGCAGTATTTTTACTAAACGATTCAATTGCTGTCACTCTAGACTCTGGATAGATATTTTGCTTTGAATGTGCTTGACACCAAACAAGCTTATCACCATCGCGACGGAATGGATCATTAAACATAGCAACCGGTTTTAGTATAACTTCTGTATCTTGACCACAAACGGCCTGACCAGTTGAACTGCCATCATAATTCCATTCTGGTATATCAGAGAGTTTGTATACGCCCTGAAGTACTCTAGTTTTGCTTCTGAAACAAAAAGAATCATTTGAGTCGAGCCAGATATACTCATATAGGCTCATTTTCATTTTATTAATGAAGCCTGTTTATATGGGTTTCTCTCTATGAATAGGTAAATACTGACAAATAGATAACATAAGTCATTCACTAAGCTATAAACTATATTATATATACTCGCACTTTTCTGCCGAATAAGAAATACTATCTTTTCTTACAAGTTTAAATGGTTTCCCGCACCCATATATTTTACCTTCCATAGCCAACGCATCGCATATATTTTTAGAAGTATGAGGATCAATTTGTTTTCCGGTTTCTTTTAATATTCCGTGTCTAAAAATAGCACAATTTATATCTTTTATATTAATGATAATAGGTGTAATACAGTGTGGACAATAAATACATAAATCATAATCAGTCATCAGTATATTACAATAGGGAAATTATTTAAACAAAATGATATATTACAATACATAATGCAAATCTTTGTTAAGACACTCACCGGAAAAACAATCACTCTTGAAGTAGAAGCATCAGATACAATTGATAATGTAAAAGCAAAGATTCAGGACAAAGAAGGAATCCCTCCCGATCAACAGCGTTTGATTTTTGCAGGAAAACAACTAGAAGATGGTCGTACTTTGTCAGATTATAATATTCAAAAAGAATCTACACTGCATCTTGTACTTAGACTTCGAGGTGGTAATTAATTATATATCCATATATTAATGCCATCAACAAAACACGTTCTAATAGTAGGAAGGGCTAGTCATTATATTTTTTATAATATACTATCGGTGATAGTATTTGGTATAATTTACTATTTATTAGAAATATATGACATGAACCCATTTGTTAGTAATCGAGCAATAAAAGACAAAGATATTTCACAAAACAAACGTTTCAGTTTTATAGAGTGTTTGCACTATAGTTTAGTTACTCAAGCAACTCTCGGCGATGGTGGAATGATTCCATTGAATAAATCATGTATTATGTTCAATTCACTTCAAATTATAGCTTCCTTTGTTATTACCGCAACCACAATTATAAAAAAAGATTAAGTATATAAAAATACTTAAAGTAGTTGTGATAGGTATACATGTGCTCCGGTAGCTCAGTTGGTTAGAGCATCCGACTGTTAATCGGGAGGTCGTAGGTTCGAAACCTATCCGGAGCGTCACTTTTTTTCGTCTCTCTCATTTTAAGAGACACGAAAACTTTTTAGAAAAAAATTGATTAACTTATTGTATAGTTGGTTAATAGAAACAAACTTAAAATATGAGTGTTAATAAACCTCTTCAACTTGGCCTTTGTTGCCTTAATACTATCTTGCGTGCACAAAAACCACCTGTATTTGCGTCACGTAAAATGATTATCAGAACGGTAGAAGAGCAAGGTATTGGGGCTCTTCAAGAAAAAATACTGCAAAATCTTCGAGATGTTCTTACTATGATGGATTGGAATGAAGAAAACGGAATAAAAGTATTCAGACTCAGCAGTGAGCTGTTTCCACATAAGTCAAACCCTAAGGTAGACGATTATACGTTTGAGTTTGCTAAAGATTTACTACAACAAATTGGAGTTAAATCCCGTAAATATAATCAACGTCTTACATTCCATCCAGGACAATATAATGTTGTTGGTACACCAAATCAAGCCAGTTTTAACCAAACTATTGCCGATTTACAATATCATGCCGAGGTACTTGATCTTATAGATGCCGGGGAAAACTCTGTAATGGTTGTCCACGGGGGTGGTGTTTATGGAGATAAAGAGGCTACAATAGAGAGATGGTGTAAACAATATATGCTCCTCCCAGATAATGTAAGAAATCGACTTGTTCTTGAAAATTGTGAAAAGTGCTTCTCAATTGAAGATTGTCTTAGGGTATCAGAAACTGTAAATATTCCAGTCGTATTCGACACGCACCATTATACGTGTTACTGTAAACTTCACCCAGATGAAAAGTTTCTCCCTGCGTCAGAATACATACCTCGTATTCTAGAATCATGGAAAAGACGAGGGATTAAACCAAAGTTTCATGTTAGTGAACAAGGTAGTGGAAGAGTTGGACATCATAGCGACTATATCGAAGAAATACCAATTTACCTCAGAGAAATACCAGTCAAATATGGTGTTGAAATCGATATTATGATCGAAGCAAAAATGAAAGAACAGTCCATATTTAAACTCTATGAAAAGTATCCTGAAATGAATTGTAGGAAAAACATGTGTCTACCAATTCATGTAGCACCTGGAATGGGCTGGGTAAAAAAACATTGCGTTGCATGTGAATGCTGCGAACCAATAACAAAATTAAAAAAATTAAAAATAGTAGAAAAACTAAAATAAATAAAATAAAAAAACAGGGCGTCCCCCAGGTTGCTTTTTTTGTTCTAATTGCCGATTTAACGGTCATTATACACAGGTGCAACAACATCTAAACCTTGTGCCAAGCATTAATCCAATACAAGAACGCATAATTTCCATATATAAGAGTGGCCAATTCTTACATTTTTCTATCAATTATTCTGCGAGGGATTTTACATAGAGGGAACGGGAAACCAAATGGAATCCAAACTGCAAGCAGTTTTTTATTACACAGAGAGGGGTGTGGTGTATTTATGGTTTATGCGAGCAAATCCTATTTATATCCAGTTAAGGTATAAATATTCATTGTGATTGCCAACTCTTTCCCAAAAGAGAATCTTTCGAACTTAACTGTGCTTTTCACGCTTTCTATGTCTAACTTTACTATTTTAATACCTAGTATTTTAAATAGTATTTTATACATACATGTGCGTTGAGCACTAACCCAGACCACAGCTAAAGGCGACAGCTAAACGCATACTCCCATAAAGCTCTGACTAAACGCATTGTAATGTATATCCTGATCTTTTTTTTGCCAAGTTAGTAGCTTGGGTGATCCCCCCAATGTTCCGTTTTTACTAGAAAATCGATTTCAATTTTTCCAGTAAAATGCATAAATTGCAATAAGTATACAAAAATTGCACTAAGTATACAAAAAATGCAATAAGTATACAAAATTGAACCTATTTTATATAAATTAATCTAACTCATCAACATCAATAAAGTATGAGCAAGACTGGTAAAAAAAAACATTGTGTGCTATGCAACGGTGCACACGACCACACAATACATAATTCATGCGAATTGCTTATGTATGCGAAAGTTAACGGAACCCGAATATCAGGTAAGTACCATTCAAAGATGGAAAATGCTATGTCTATCATGAGTGATCCAGTGTCTCTTAAAATTGATTCTCTGGACATTCAATTGCTTCGTCTTATGGCTGTGTGCTTTGTATATGATAATAGTGACAATACTACGACAACATTCTTATGTGAGATTAAGAAGAGATCTCATAATTTTGATAAATTGTTACAGTACAACCCAATCCCTCTCACATTACCCAAAAACCAACTAAAAAAAGAACTACATAAAAAATGGTCGAAAATACATACTCTAAAAAGAAAACATGAAGCTGGTCCACCTCAAATTGAATCAGAACATTCATGTCCGATCTGTATGGAAGAATTGGCGGAATATCAATGGTTTCATTATGAATATCGTTTTGTAACGAGATTAGAGCAGATTCAAATGAACAAAATCGACGGAGAATACGTATATAAATATACCTCAGGAGTAAATCCAGTTAAAACGTCATGTGGGCATATTATCTGCAGCAATTGTTCTGGAAAATTAATGAGGAACCACGTTTCGCAGGTTGACGGTATTCATTTCCGCGCATTAAGTGATTATAATTATAATATTTGTCGCAATAGTGTTATGGAAAGGTTGTTGCAATTCTACAATATAAAATGTCCAATGTGTCGTAGAAATTGTATAATAGAGAAGCGGCTTGGCATAGATAACGACAAGGTTTGGGGAAAAAGAACAAAGGATTGGTGGATGTTAACAAGACCGAAAACCTGCGTTATAAAAAACAGCAGATTTGAATGGTGCGATAGTCCGTGGCATGATGAAACACGTATCAATCACATATATGGTTTGCGAGTAGATGTATCTTAATAATTGTGATTATATTTAATTATCAGTAGATTTACCTTGTTCAATCTCTCTGGTTTTTTTATCAAAGTCTGCTTGAGATGTTAAAGATTCTTCACCGTAGAACATTTGTTTGTATGATTTATAACAATTATAATTTACATATAATGGATTCAGAAATCTTGTTAACCAAACGCCATAGGCAATCAATGCAATAATATATTTGTATTTGCTCTTCATATTGTATAGCAAATATGTGATAATTATTCCAACAGATAAAGTTATTAATTGTGCAATAACATAGGTTATCTCAATTGTGCGTTTTGCTCTCATTCCTTTATCAAAATCTTTGTGCATAAACTGGAAAAATACAATTCCTTCATTATTTACTGGTTCAAAATAATATTCGTATAATGGCATATCAGTTAATGATTGTACAATTAAATCTACAACATGTTGTGGCCAGAGATAAAGTGGAGGGATGCTAGAAAAGCATTTGAAAGCATAATATGGTTGCCATGTAATTTGATTATTGAGACCTTCATCCCAAAATCCACGATCCATTACATTGTAAATATTTCTAGAGAGAGAAGGACAATTAGCACCTATTATGTACATACCACTTCTTGCTGGTCTTAGTCCAACCTCTATAATTTTATCATTTCTATATTGCACATTTACAAATCCAGTATGACCATTTATATTATCTCTAACCCAAAACTCTATGTGCTTGGGTGCAGGTGTTTCTGGTGAGACATATTTCCAAACGTCACTAAATCCATTTTGTTCATCAGAATATATATATGTTACCTGCCAGACAATTCTACCATTAGATAATAGAAAGTCTGTCATTCCTTCGGTGCCGTCTACAAACTCTGACCACATCATATCAGGATAGTCAATATATTGAGAGAGACTGGATTGATTCTTAATTTTAAAACAATTTTTAGAAGCAGCACTCAAATGTCCCCATCGAGGTTTAATAAATATAGGATACTCTACTGTATTTTCTCTCCCTTTCAAACTATTTAACCTACCACATTTCATTCCCTGTGTTTGTGCAATCCACAATTTATCATACACTTTCCTATTTTCTGGAAACATGCGATATGCAGTATGGTCACCAGTTACTGTAGTACTAGTAATATGATGATCATAAGGATCAAGATAAGGATTTCTATATCCCATTTTTTTACACCATTCGTCTTCATTTCCAGTTATTAACTTAACGTATTCCATTACTTATAATTAAGATAGAAAAATAAGCACCAAAATATATTTTGTAACCCATTTTATTTGAGAGATTATATCAATATATATAATAATGAAGGTAACTATCGCTCACTTTCTTGTTAGTATTATTTTAATAATGCTTTTTCTCTGTTTGCTTAATAAGGTCAATGGAATGGCTGCAAATGTTCCTCCTGCTGATCTTGTAGCTGTACTAAGGCCAGGTAGATATACTGGTGAAGGAAAATATGCTCCTACTGATCATTACCCAAATGGTTTAAATGCCAAATTATACATGACTGTTACCAAAACACAAACTGGACTTGATACTAGTGTACAGGTAGAAGCATTTGACGCAGTAACTGGTAATATTGCTTATAATGGTGTAAGAAATGCAACATTTGATTATAAACCTAATCATGGTGATAATGTTTTTAAAAACTCAAAAAGTTTTATTGGAGGAAAACTAGTTTCTAGTTCTCACGGGACACTTACTTCTTCGTCAAAAGATAAATTGGTAATTTCTTCATCTGGATCATGGCATACCTCTAGCTACGAGCATAATATAATTAATACCATTAAAAAGGATGGTGATAAATTATATGCTACATTTGATAATACTGGCATAATTCCTTTCCTACATAGTCATATTATGGATGAGGTTTATACTTATCAGAATTAATTAAATAAATAAATCGCGATCATAAAAGTTTAATACTTTAAAAGATTTCTCTTTTTGAAGATGATTATATAGTACAGGTTGCCATTTAGATTTATGATCTAATGTTTGGGTGTATAATGGCCCAATTGTGTATTTTCGAAGTTCCGAATAAAATAGATTTGTTGGATGCATTGGACTTTCAGGATTTGGCGAATTATAGATATTTTTATATTCGATATTTAATAATGCCCCATTATCTGTATCTATAATATTATACTTCCCGTTTCCTGTTCCAAGAAGTTTGTTATATTCATAAGTGTGTGTATAAAATGTGTCATTTGAATTATAATCAATTATATAAAATCTATAAGGCGAATGCTGTGAAGCATATTTTGCTATTTTTTTGCAAAAAAGATGATTTAAATCAAGTTGGAATAATGGTCTAAGATACATATACTGTAAAAAATAAGATTATTTTTAATTTTATTTTTGTTTAAGTATTATTTAACATCCCCAACTAGCACCAGAGATTGCCTGACTCTCGTCATAATATCCAGATACTTCGGCGTTATCCTCCTCACCCTCACTCCCAATCTCACTCTCACTCTCACTCTCACTCCCACTCTCGTTCATCTCCATATTATCATAATTATTTGCCATATAAGATGCTACATTCCACTCAGTCTGGATATCCTTTGCTAGACGAATGATGCCATTGCAATAACCAGGACTCTCCTCGGACATCATTAGCTTCTTAGAACGAGTATTAGGATATTTCTTCATGGCGTAGGCCTCATCATGTAGCCATTCTACTAGTTCCATCAAGTAATCACCAAACTCGCGCGTGTCGTCAGAAGAATCATTTGCCCAAGCAGTATGACACCAAGAGCTACTAGTTGATTCTAGCAAGTCGAGGAAATTATATGAGGTTTGTGCGTCCCAATCGCCAGTTCGACTAATTACTTCATGAACCTTCTGTGCCCAATTCCATCCGTATTCAGTAAGACTAGATAGAGGCACGAAGTCATTGCCATCAAGATCATAATTGTGCTTACCATAGGTAGTATTAGACTTATTATATGTTTGGCCACTGCGAAGAGTCATTCCGGTGTTAGTAGTAGTAGTAGTAGTAGTATCGTTCATGTTCGTGCTTGTGTAAGATTGCATTGTTATTATATTATTACTAAGAAACTTGACATTTCAATTTTCTAAATATTTCTTAAAAAATGCACTCGAGTCCAAAGCAAAATAAAAAATGGCTAGTGCCTTTTTTAAAGTATTTTTTAGTTTTTATAGTTTTTTATGTGTTTATGAATTGAAGAGAACCTCCATATTTCTTACCTCTGGTTTAGATGAATCGTGTTCAAATAATTTTTTAAGGATTTCGTCATTTCTAAAACGAATTGTGTAATCAAATTGTAGCTTGTTTCGTCCAACTCGCCCCATTGCCTGAATCGCTTTTTCTTGACTCATTGATACCAAATCAGTAGAGAGGTAGCCATGACAGAACTGATAATTGGTACCGTAAATGAAGTCAGTTGATGCAATAATTAGATATAATTTCTGTTCTTGTGCCATCTTCTTCATAATTTCAGTATAGCGATCGCTGTCATGTCCGGCAAATACCCCAATTCCCATCATAAGCAGCAACTTCCAATAATTTCCAATGTCATCAATCAACATAATGTTCTCTACATCATCTTCGTTAATATTTGGCTTGAATATTTGATCAGGATTTTTGCAATCAGAGGCATACTTTTTCTGATGAGCAACCATATTGGGTACAAACTCGTCAGGAAGTGCGACTGTTCTAATACATTTTCTAAGTTCATCTATCTTACGTCGAAGCTCTTTGACTTCAGGAGAACCTCTATTTAAGTCAGACAACTTCTTGTCGTTTCCAGACTCTTCGTCTTTAGCAGTCAGGTCCTCCAGTTTTTTAGAATGGACGGAAATCTTCTCATTGACTGCTCCGTTGAATTGGATTGCATCTGAGATATCAGCAAGCACTGTCTCTGGGATTTTCGCCTGTTGGAGACAAAACTTCCCAATTTTATCAACATCGTCTGCCAAGAAGATTGTAGGGCCATCCGTAAGCGTATGTGAATCATGTGTTGAAACTCTGACGTTGGATGCGTGCCTGCGATTTCTGCCAGTTTTCACATATTCAATTATGCGTTGCCAATACTCTGGATTGATATTACTAATAAGTTCAAGATAGTAAATCTTAACCGTTAACATGTCAACATCAGAGATCTCAGGGAATTGTCGCTCTAGACTATATCTAGATGTGATCGAATCTGGAAACTTCTCGTTCACTGCTTCAATGAAGGTAACCGATTGCTCCAAATCTATGTAACGTAACAGTGTTTTGTTTGTCTTGCAATAATCTGCACAAGTCTTAACAGCCTCATATGTATCGTAAAGGAAGTGCGGCATCTCAACAAATCCTGCCTTGTTAACTAGAGGAATTGTCTTTTTACAATCGAAACTAACAATTGATGTCACGTCTGAATCAGCAAATCTAGAACACCAGTCTCTAATTGTCGGGGACAGTTCTTCTTCCTGCGGGAGTGTTGCAGAAGACAATACCATGTTTGGAATAATGTTTTGTTCCCAATTTTGTTTAATTATTTCGTGAATAGGATGTGTATCATAATCCAATGTGATCGTCGGCTCGTCCCAGTAAGTAATGATGTCCTTTTTTTTGTTGAATGCGCACATATAGTGCATTGCAGGAATATAAGACTTGATGTCACTAATGATGATTTCAACCTTTTCACCTTTAGAGTTATCGACTTTTCTGATTGATCCACTTCTTCGATCTCGGGTGAAATCAACAGCTGCACCATAATGCAATCGAATATCATCCGCCGAGCTACAACCAAATGCAAATGCTACTTTTCTGCCGCTACTAATAGACGACTTTGCTAAGGCAAGACCAACGTGTCTAGCTGCGCAGACAAAGATGACCTTATATCCTTCTGCCAAACCAATGGGCGTGCATGTCTTTCCGGTACCAGTTGGTGCAATATAAAGTACTAGTTGTGGTGTTCCATTTGCCCTCTTGAACTGAGTAAAGATGCGTCGCTGGTGATCATACAATTCTTCATCTGCATACTTTAGTAAATATGGGTTGTGTTCAATCAATTCTGCAGCACCATAAACAATATTCTTTATCTCAGTCCCAGCGGCCAGGTGAGTAAGAATACGGTCGAGTTTACTGCATAGTGTTCTATTGCATGCGGAGACACTATAGCCGAGGAGTTTAGTTAGCGTAAAGAATCCAACTACCCATGCGCTATTGTTTTTTTCACGAGACTTCAGCGTTTGTTTGAGAATGTCTAGTAGTACAAACTCAAAGACAGATGATTTCACCTGTTCAATCTGAGAATCCGTGTTACCAAATCTGAATAAATCCTTCTTTTTTACGCTGCTCGGGTCGTGTTTTTCTTTTATAAAAGGGACAGAACATGTTTTTGCTTGTTTAATTGCTTTTATCATGGGATCCTGAATATAACGGGTGAATACATACATGTCAATGGCATCATTGTCATCTACCTTCAAATGCTGGAGCATCGAAGGGGTAGTATTACGTTTAATCATGACATCACTATAGCCATCTTGTATAAGTTTGAGAATCCTTTTCTCATCAGAAGAGATGGGAACTTCTATACTGTTCCACTCGTCACGTGTAAGTTTGCGCTGGTTTAAATCCATGGTTTCTGTTTAAAGATATCAACTACTTTCTAAGTAAAAACAATTTCAACTTTTTGAGAAAATGAATTGCTTGATTGAAAATGTTAAAAAATTGACAAGGTAAAACTAGTATAATTAAGTACCATTCTAATACAAAGCATGGCTATTATTATTAGTGTTCAGGGAAACATAGGAAGTGGTAAATCTACACTTGTTGCCAAGCTTAAGGAGGTTCTTGGTGTAAAAAAGCGCATATGCTTTCTCCAAGAACCGGTAAGCGAGTGGGAGAAAATCCGCGATTCTAATAATACATCAATTCTTGAATTATTCTATGGAAATCAAGAAGAATATGCATTTCAATTTCAAATGATGGCTTATATTTCAAGGCTAGCAATATTAAAACGCGCTCTTAAAAGCAATTATGATATAATTATAACTGAAAGAAGTCTTGCAACTGATAAAAATGTGTTTTGTCAAATGCTTTATGATAGTGGCAAAATTAAAGATGTAGAGTTTCAAATCTATAACAAGTGGTTTGATGAGTTTCAGAGCGAGTTTCCATATGAAAACATCGTTTATATTCAAACAGATCCTGAGGTTGCACATGAACGCGTAGCCAAAAGAGCACGTGAAGGTGAATCAACCATCCCTTTAGAATATTTAGCCGACTGTCATAGATATCATGAAAATTGGATTGATTCTTTCTCAAAGTCAAATGTTTTAGTATTAGATGGCAATCAAGATATTCATAAAAACCCTAATACAATTAATGATTGGGAATTAAAAATTAATCAATTCATCTCGAGAAAACAATCATTAAATCAATCGGACGTCTTTGCAAGATATGAATAACTTTTAGATGACAAAGTAAAAACATAGTTAATACAGTCAGATTATAAGAAAAATGAAAAGTATTTTTCTTATAACATAATCCAGTAAGAAAAATAAAAAAATAAAAATTATGGAAACCTATATGAACGAATTAAACGAAAAAGGGTACACTGTAGTACCAAACGTCCTATCAAATACTGAGGTAGACGAAGCATTGGCTTTATTCAAAGCTTGGCAAAAAACTATACCTAATCACGATACAATACATCGAAAATGTGACCCCCATGGCATATACAAACACCATGAAGCAGGTCATCAAGAACACGCATGGTTTATAAGAACACGACCTAAAATTAAAGAGGTATTTGCCGCAATATGGAAGACAGATGACTTAGTAGTTAGTTTTGATGGCTGCTGTTGGATACCAAAAGATTTCAAGGGAAAGGATAACTTCTGGTGTCATTCAGATCAAGCCCCCAAAGATCAAGGTAGGATTTGCGTACAGGGCATTGTAGCATTAACAGATAATAGAGAACGTACTTTAGTAGTATGGGAAAAAACACATACTATACATCACGAGTACTTCAAGTTACTAGGAAGAGAAAATCAAGCTGGAGCATGGCAGAGAATACCAAATAGACATGAAGATTTATTAAAACCAATTAGAAAAGTACTTCATGTGCCAGCCGGGAGTATAGCATTATGGGATAGCAGGATATTTCATCAAAACCAATATGGTTCTAAAAATTGCGAAGAGAGATATGTGCAATATGTCTCTATGCTACCTAGAAAACATCCAAAAAACACAGGCGTTATGTCAAATAAACGACGGGAATATTTTGAAAAACGTAGAACTACTTCACATTGGGCTTATCCTATTAAAGTAAATGGTCTTCAACCACGTACATGGGGAGATAAGAGTCTACGAATTGACTATAGTAAACTAATAAAACCTAACTTGGAGAGATTTATGCCACATATTAATGATTTAATATAAATAAAAAATAAAATTGGTTGAGAAAGAACATTTTTTATCAAAAATTGATACATTTTGATACCATATTGCCTTTCTAACAATAAGAATGAGCACTTCAATGAAAATTACAGATTTCTTTAAATACATAGATGAACCGGGATGTAAAGTGAAAGTTATGCCAATTAATGGATATGAATACACGCTGCATTTTGATGGAGGTTCTCGCGGTAATCCTGGACCAGGTGGGTGTGGATGGGTTTTATGTAAAGGTGGAGTAGAGATTTATGCAGGGATGGCTCCTCTTGGTAGATGTACAAATAATTATGCTGAATACAAAGGGTTAGAACAGGGGTTAATGTCTGCGATAGATAAAAACTATAAAACCATAACAGTATATGGTGATTCTTTGTTAGTTATCAATCAGACAACCGGTATCTGGAAATGTAAAGCACCAAATCTTAATCCTATACTCAAACATGTTATAGAATTAAAAGGAGAGTTTGATAAAATCGAGTTTATGCATGTAAAACGTGAAAATAACAAAAGGGCAGATGAAATGGCGAATGAAGCGATGGACATACAAGCGATCAATAACCTATCATTAGACAATCACTAAACGGTTTGCCTTTAAACGCGAGTATATCAGAACATTTTTTTGTAGTTGGAAAGTAATCATCTCCGTAAATATCCTGAAGAAGAAGCCATTCAAACATTCCGCCTGGATATATATGTACATTTGAGAAGCCGAGTTTAATTAATTGATTATACTTATTAACAATTCCATCATCACATGCATTTTCTCCATATATTACTATTTTTCTCTCCAGGTTTGTATTAATAAGAGTATTAATAGTAGAAGTTTCTTTGGAAGCATCAATTGTGTGTGATATCAAAGCACCTTGTCTATCAATAGTCATTGTATTAATTATAGTGCATTCAGTGTCCTTTATAAATCGTTGCATATCCTCAAAATTAATTTTTTTAATTGAGTAACTATTACCCATGTATATGTTAGGATTCTAACAGAATATTTAAATCATAACATAACTTAATCGAACTTTACTACAATTTTCACATCTTCACGATAAATTGATTTGGATGCGGAAACAGATAATTCTTCTCTCTTCTTTCTAGTTTTATTACAAACTGGTTCTTTTCTACGCTTACTAGTACTATTTCTAGAGTTCATATCTGCCTCAATCTCTTCATAATGATCTTGAATATACTGTATAACATCATTCTCTAGAGCCCATTTAAAAAAATTAAGTTGTCCAATTGTGGTTTGGATATGGGTTGAATCTTTATATGGGATGCTAATTCTCTCCCATCGACAAAATGGATCGAATCGTTTTTTAGAGTATGATCTTAATTTGAGCTTGTAATCAACATAAACTTTAAATCGATCGTAGTTTTCAGTTTTGTATGTAACACAATACTGTTTAGAATAGTTTGTAGCAAACCAGTCAACTATTCTAAGAGAGATTGAAGAATCTCCGTTGATAATGCTAAGGATTTTCTCAAGATTACTATCAGCATTGTAAAATGTCATCAAGTTATTTAAAATGAGGGAGTTTTGTGTCATTCTAGCAGTTGCCATATCTATTTAAATGCATCGTTACGCTTTTAAATGCTTATCGGTCACTTTCATTAATCTCAGTATGAGAGCTCTTTGGTCTAAGAAATTGCTCTTGTATATCAAGATCATCAAGATAATTATTACTCATATGAAAAGGATTTTGTCCTACTTGTTGAATCATTCGTCTATCACTTAGTTTACCATTCATCGAGTCTCTTTTATTGCTATCTTGGTTCATCTCGGCCATACCTAAATCCATTTCCATTCTACTTATTCCAGTAGTAGACATACATTGTTCATTGAAAGTTTCTCCTTCTTGCATAGCAATTGACTGCGGAGTCACGACTTCCTTCTTAATATTTGGGTTATCACTTTTATGACTTTTCTCCGGATTTTCACCTGATTTCCAGATTAATTGTTCCATTAATAGATAGTGCTTAGACTTATTATCTATTATTCAACCTTAACAATCTTCATCTTTTTTGTAAACTCAAACTTATCTTTATCTGTCAACCGTCTCTTCAAATTACAACCCAAACATGATATAATTGTATTATCGCAACTATGGTTACTATCATTATCTATCCTATCTAATGTCCATTGTAATGGGTCACGAACCTGTCGATATAATACCTTTACTCTTTTATTGCAATATTGACAGGATAAAGAACTCTCTATCAGCTTATCAAAAACCTCTTCTAGAGAAATTAATGATAACTCATTATATATATTTTTTTTAATGTCCTGATGCTTATAACTATTTATTTTTTGCCCTATTGCTTTCTTACCCTCTTCGCAGTGAATACCTGTATTACCACATTTTAATAATGAAAGCATCGTTAATGCTTGTTCTTTATCTAATTCTTTTGCAATTGCATTAACACGTATGCGTTTTTCTTTATCTACGTGTAAGCTATCTACATTAGTTTTTCCTGTTACAACAACAATCTTTCTAGAAGAAGACATTATATACAATAGTCTCAAAAAAGAGACATAAATAGAACTTATCTTAAAAAAGGTTAAACTCATTTCATGTATTAATATAAGATGGAAGAACAAAACAAAACAAGTAAACCCGAAGAATGTCAAGACCTAAAAAATCTGCAATATAAAACTATGCTATTAAAAGGTAGAAGAACGCTTTTACTTCCAAAAAATACATCTGATGATACCGCTGGTATTGAAAAGCTTCTTGAAAGAGAAATGACACTCAATAAAAATATATCATGGAGTAGACTCGATAGAAGTGATAAAATGAGAAAACTAGAGGAATATGCAGAAACTTATTCAAAAAAGAATCAACTCTCTGATAAAGATCGCCAGAGGTTATCAAAGTATCTTAATACTGCACTTGAGCGCAATCGTCTTCACAAAGTAAGGGAAGTTAAATATAATAAAGAAACCGAAATAATCGAAGACATCCCATGTCTGCTTTTCAATAAAGATACTCGCAGGTTTACATTGAGGAGAAGCGAAAAACGAGTGTCCACGCTTTCATCCCTTGGTAACGGTGGGTCTGCTCAAAGTACTAGAAAAAAAAGAGGTAACCGAAAAAAGAAGGATACTCATTTGAATGATAAATTGAAGTAGATATAAACATACTATTGTATAATATATAATGGCTATGCTACCGTTCTCGTCGCTTATAAATATTTTGGATAATTTAACACCACCTGATATTATAAATCACGATGACTATCTTAACATACTAGAACTTACGGGTGAGTTAATTCATGAATATGTTTCATGTAATTATCTTCAAATGGCAGAACCAACATATCATAATGAAGTGTATGCTGAGGTTATAGATGAACTTATGAATAATATAAAAGATATATATACTGATGATGTTGAAGTAGAAATTGCAAGAATTGTAGAAGAGGCTCTTGATATATACTTTACTCATGTCAGTCCAAGACGATCCTATAAGAACGCCGAGATATATGGTAAAATAAATATGAACTCTATGTCTTTAAAATTGGACTATCTTACAAATGTACCACAGCCAGATCAAAGGACAACCGAATGGTATCATTTCAGACATAAACACCTTACCGCAAGTAGTTTATGGAAAGCTTTCTCAAGCCAAAGTAATATAAATCAATTAATCTATGGGAAATGTGCACCATTAGATGTAGCTAAGTACGGACGTGTTAATTTAGACTCGCCGCTTCACTGGGGTCAAAAATATGAAGATGTGTCAATTGGCTGGTACGAAAAAGAATATACAACAAACGTAAGAGATTTTGGATGCATCCCTCATAAAGAACTTGATTATCTTGCAGCGTCTCCTGATGGCATTAATATAGATATGAACTCACAAAAATATGGTAGAATGCTTGAAGTTAAAAATATTGTTAATCGTGACATTACTGGAATCCCAAAATATGAATATTGGATCCAAATGCAGATTCAAATGGAAGTTTGTGAACTATCTGAATGCGACTTTTTAGAAACAAGATTTATTGAGTATGAAAATTATGATACCTTTATTTCAGACGGAACATTTACCCATACATCGGACAATAAAGTAAAAGGTATTATGATGTTGTTTATTGATAGTGATAGTAATCCAATATATAAATATCTTGACATTGGCTCAGATCAAGACAGATTTCATGAATGGAATATTGAAAAAATGGCAGAAATGACTGGAAAAGCAAGTTGGTTAAAAACAATATATTGGAAAATGGATGAAGTAAGTGTTGTTCTTGTTAAACGTGCAAGAAAATGGTTTCATACTGCTAAGCCTATACTAGATGATTTATGGAAAACAATAGAATATGAAAGGGAATATGGATATGAACATCGTGCGCCAAGAAAAAGGCCACGTATTTCTAAGGAACAGCCTATTATTGGAGGCATTTGTTTGATCAAATTAGATGATGATGATAAACCAGTTAATAACACAAATGAAAAAACACAAGATATAGAGATGATTATTGAAAGCCCTAAAAATGACAGCAATGAAAATGAAAACGTTGTTATCATGGATATTGATACTCAAATAACTAGTGAAAGTCCTAAAAATGACAGCAATGAAAATGAAAATAAAAATATTGTTATCATGGATATTGATACTCAAACACTAAGTGATGCAAATCAATCGTTTGATACAAAATAATTCACACGAGGTGTTTGAGAAAAAGAAGGGCCTATTGGAGGTGGTGGTATTTTTTGTTCAGTCAAATCATAAAGTCCCTGACACATTCCTGGAGGACTGCATTGTCCGTTTGTAGGACGTCTCCAATATCTGATATTATTAGTACCACAGTGGTTTGCAGAAAAACTAGGATAGTCAACATATATGTTACTGGCACTAGAAGTCCAATCATATCCAGGAGATTTATTTACTTTATATGAATCAGAAAGTAACGGATTCTCTACCGCATTAGGATAAATGCCGGCTGACATACCCTCTTTATTAGTCATTAAAGGCAAAATTACACCTAAAATAACAAAAATCATTATTAATGAAACCAATCCAGTACTATTTAGTTGATTCATGTATAGTTTATAGTGATATTATTTTGTTATTTTAGTTATTCAAGGTATCGTTTATAATATAAAATCAACTAAAGAGACTGCGCGTGATAATAATAATGTCTTCCGAATCAGTAATAATAATAATAGCATTTCTAATAGTGTCATGTGGTTGTCTTATTTGTTGGTTTGAATGTTGTTCAGATATTATATGCAATGACGATACAATACATATTGAACCCGAAACAGATAATCCTGTAATAGATAATCCTATAATAGAATTATAATAATTGTTTTTAACAAATAATAAATATTTTGACACACTGGTTTAAACTTATCCCTTTTATTCATACATACAATATGGAACAACAGATGCAAGTCACAAAAAGAGATGGAGTTAAAGAAGATGTATCATTTGATAAGATTTTAACGCGTCTCAGAAATCTTAGTACCAATATTAATCCTAAATTAAATATTACATACGCACCATTGGTTATGAAGGTTATTGATCAATTCCATGATGGAATCACTACAAATATGATTGATGAGCTTGTTGCTGAACAATGTGCATCAATGTCTACTACAAAGATTGACTATGGTGATTTAGCTGCCCGTATTGTAGTGTCTAATCACCAAAAAAGCACCAGTTCAAGTTTTTCAGATACAATGGGCATGCTTTATAATTTTATTGACCATAATGGGGCGAGTTCTCCTATTATTAGCGATGATCTATATAATATTGTTTTGAGAAATGCAGAAAAACTCGATTCTATTATCGACTATGATAGAGATTTTCTTATTGACTATTTTGGATTCAAAACACTCGAGCGTGCATATCTTATAAAAGTTAATGATAAAATCGTTGAAAGACCACAGCATTTGTGGTTGAGAGTATCTCTTGGGATTCATTTGGATGACGTTGATGCTGCAATTCAAACCTATCATCTAATGTCACAAAAATATTTTACTCACGCAACACCAACCTTATTTAATTCTGGTACCCCAAGACCTCAACTCAGTTCATGTTATCTTATTGCAATGGAGTCAGATTCTATTGATGGTATTTATAATACTCTAAAAGAGTGTGCACAAATATCAAAATGGGCAGGTGGTATCGGACTTCATATTCATAATGTTCGAGCTAGAGGAACACATATTCGCGGAACAAATGGTTCATCAAATGGCCTTACTCCTATGTTGCAGGTATTTAATGCAACAGCTCGTTATGTAGACCAAGGTGGTGGTAAAAGAAATGGTAGTTTTGCTGTTTATCTAGAACCATGGCACAATGATATTGTTGATTGGTTAGATCTAAAGAAAAATCACGGCGACGAGGCATTGAGAGCACGTGATCTATTCTATGGACTCTGGGTACCCGATCTATTTATGGAAGCAGTGAAAAATGATAAAGAATGGCATCTTATGTGTCCTGATGTTTGTCAGGGCTTATCTGAGACATATGGGGAAACATTTAATAAGTTGTATAATTCTTATGTAGCTGACGGAAAGTTTACAAAAAAAATTAAAGCAAGAGAGCTATGGTTTAAGATTCTCGATTCGCAGATGGAAACAGGTACACCATATTTACTTTATAAAGATGCTGCAAATCTAAAGAGTAATCAACAAAATCTAGGTACTATTAAAAGTAGCAATCTTTGTACTGAAATTATTGAATATAGTGACAAGGACCAGACTGCAGTATGTAATCTTGCAAGTATTGGTCTTCCAATGTTTGTTAATATTGATAATAAAACATTTGACTTTGATAAGCTACATACAATTGCTAAGACTGTTACCTCCAATCTTAATAAGGTAATTGATATTAATTATTATCCTACAGAAAAAACCGAGCGTAGCAATTTGCTACATAGACCAATAGGAATAGGAATACAAGGTTTGGCAGATGTATTTGCTATGATGGATTTGCCATTTACTTCAGATGAAGCTAAGGATATAAATAAAAAAATATTTGAGACAATTTACCATGCATCACTAGAAATGTCAATGGAACTTTCTAAAAAAAGAGACAGTGATATGCGCAAACTATCAGCTTGGGATGAAATTGAACCAATATTCAAACAAAATACCCCAGGTATGGATCGTCTCAATGTAAAACGAGATTATTGTCAAGAAATGGGAGAGGAATGCAAAGAAGCTGTAATTAGGGCTAAACCGATTATGGCTGAAATTATTGCAGCTCGAGGAGGTTCTCCTGCAGGGGCGTACTCATCATTTCTTGGTTCACCATTATCTAAGGGCAGATTTCAATTCGATTTGTGGGATGTAACACCATCTGATCGATATGATTGGGAAAAGCTGAAACTTGATATCTGTAAATATGGTACACGTAATTCGCTTCTAGTTGCACCTATGCCAACTGCATCGACATCACAAATCCTTGGTAATAATGAATGTTTTGAGCCATTTACAAGTAATATTTACACTCGCAGAACAATTGCAGGTGAGTTTGTTGTAGTGAATAGACATCTTATTAAAGAATTAACTCACCTAGGAATATGGAGTGAAGATTTGAAAGATAGTATTATTGCAAATAAAGGTAGTGTTCAACACATCAAAGATCTACCAGATAATATCAAGGAAAAATATAAAATTGTTTGGGAGATTCCAATGAAGGATATCATTGATATGTCTGCCGATCGTGGTGCATTTATTTGTCAATCACAAAGTCTCAATCTTTGGATGGAAGATCCAAATTATAAATCACTTACATCGATGCATTTCTATTCTTGGCAGAAAAAACTTAAGACAGGTATGTATTATCTTCGTAGAAAGCCAAGACATCAGCCCCAACAATTTACAATTGATCCTACACAAAATGAAGATATACCAAGAGAAGAAGAACCATGCTTGATGTGCTCAGCATAAATAAAAAATTATATCATATTTTATCAATTTACTAACATATGATAATTTAATAACTTCCGCAGTAAAGCTCATAAATACTTGATAATTGCCCACGGTTACTTTTTATAATATCTTTTCCGGTTTCGAGTAGCAAATAGCATCTCAAGCAAATAAGCACGTCTGCCATTGAATCGTGTGTTCCTGATGGATTATATCCAAATAAATGATTATGTAGTTCGGACAATGTTGGATATTTATTGTAAACCTCTCCTTTAGAATTATTTCTTTCGATTTTGCATATATCTTTTGTACTTTTCATTGTACAAACTTCTTGCTTCTTGACTCCATCTCTTGTAAAGTATTGTTTACGATGATGTCTTATTGCTTCTACCATTAACATTCGTTTATCAAATGAAATATTATGAGCTACCGCTACATCAGCTTCTTGTAAATCTCTATCGAAGAGATTCATTGCATCGCGAAGAGGTACACCCTTTCTTTCAGATCGTTGCTTTGTAATACCATGAATCCTAACACTTTCTTCTGGAATTGGTACATTACATTTTATAATATGATCCTCCATATTAACTACTTCCTGTTTGTCGATATCAAACAATACCCAGCTAATTTGAACGATATGTGGCCACTTATCAGTTTCAAGAATAGAGGTATTCCATCCTTCTGGGAGACCAGTTGTTTCTGTATCAAATACAATTACCTTCATTTTTACTATTAGTATACAACAATATTACTTTAATTTATAATCAATTTTGTAAAGAAAAATATAAGAGTTTGTCATATTGTACCGTTTACATATGATCTAAGCATATTTCAAAGAACGGCAAAGTTAATGTAATATTACATTCGCCACTGTCGTTGTAAGAACCTTGCAAAGTCATATTTATGATACCAGAAGTCGACATTTTTAGTTGACGCTTAATCGATACAGCGTCGCCTACTTTTGAGGTTTGAAGTTTCTCAAGTATATGATGTTTGCCATTTACATAACTGGAACTGTCTAGGGATCCATGCATGACAATTGCATCATAGTTATCATAACCATTACCTAGTGCTGCTAATCCATTCATAATTGTTTTAATTGCTTTAAACTCTTCGCTATTTGCCCCTTTCGCTACTCGTATAACCACGACTTCACATGTCCATTGGTCATGCTCACATAATTGATTATACCATAATGTAGTTAGAAATTGACCTATAAGATAATTGTAGTTTTTCAATACAACAAATGGTTTAATGCTGAAATGCCATTCACTGTTATTCATGGGTTTTGTTGCAAGATAATATTTAAAACCATCAAAACTTTGATGATTTTTATTCTGTTGCATTTTGTTCATTTGAAGGTCTTGTATGTTGTAATGCTATTTATATGTTATAGTTTCAATTTTCTATAATAAAAATAAATCAATTACTTATACAAACGACTATTTCAAATGTTCATGTGCATAATTTTTACATAGCCCAAATGTATGTCTATGATATTTTGAAGTACCATATTCAAGTATCCCATTCATATGTTGTTTTGTTCCATATCCTTTGTTTTTAATTAGCCCGTACCGCTCATTTAGTTCAGGTTCTTCTTTACATAACTCTAGTATATAATTGTCTCTATCAACTTTAGCTAGTATAGATGCAGCTGCTACGTTAGTAAGCAAGTTATCTGCTTTTTCAACTGTTGTGTATCTTATTGGAAGTATGCAATTACCATCAAATACTGTATATGGAGTGAAGTCATTTCCATCTACAATTAAATGAATATTGTTATCTTGTTCATCAAGATCTTCCATTACAGTTTTAACTGCTTTATGCATTGCCATATGTGTTGCTTTACGAATATTATATTCGTCTATTTCTGATTCAGTTGAATAAGCAACCGACCATGCGAGTGCATTTGATTTGATATAATCAGCGATTGCATTTATTTTTTTATCTGAGTGAAATCTTTTACTATCTTTCATATCATCATGTTTAAATCCATCTGTTTGAGGAAGTACTACTGCTGCAGCATATACTCTACCAAACATTGGTCCTCTTCCGGCTTCATCTATTCCTATTTCAATATAATTGTCATCAGCATATTTACGTCGTAGTCCTTGCATATTGTTACTAACTGTGTATATAATATATAGGTTACTTCTTTTAATCATTCAATTTAACAGCAAACTTTTTTCCAACCATACAATATAATGAAACTACGTGCGATTCATTTATTTATGATCCTTATCCTTTCACTAATACTATGTTCGTTTTTAGGAGGACTGAGCGGTTGCATGCGTGAAGGAATGCAAAGTGATTTATCTACTACATCTAATCAGGTTAAAACCGGTTCTTATACTGGCCCAGCTGGAGATACAGTAAATACATATTCTAATGATGCTACAGGTAAATCTGCTGCTGTAGGTCCCAATGGTAATGTTGTCACTGCTGACTCTAGTGATAACTACAATGGCTATAACAGCAATGATGTCTCATCTACTTCATATAATAATGCATATGGAAGCGCTACTACTTATACCGGACCTCAAGGTAATTCTGTTTCAACTGTTTCCAGCAACGGAATATATGCAAATCAGATCCCTGCAGGAGATGAAGATCTTTACATATTAAAGTCACAAATCGTACCCCCTGTATGTCCGGCATGCCCTTCTAATAGTACATGTCCGCGCACGGAAGCACCTCCACCATGCCCTCCATGTGCAAGATGCCCAGAGCCAGCATTTGAATGCAAAAAAGTACCTAATTATCGCGCAAACGATGATTCTTATCTTCCTAGACCGGTTCTCTCTGACTTTAGTCAGTTTGGTATGTAATTTATCATATGTATTACAATTTTTATACAAATGATATCATTTATTTTTTACTGCGACGAGTAGCTTTGCCCTTTCCCTTTTTGACTTTGCGAGAAGATTTAGGCTTACGACCACGCTTTACAGTTTTAGATTTCTTTCCTCTCTTTCCTTTCTTTACTTTCTTTCCCTTGCGGGTAGTAGCCTTGGTGCGTCTACGACGGGGTTTCCCGCTGCCACCCTCCTTCTCGGCAGCCGACCTTTCTGGAAATGTCGCAGCCATCACAGGATCAGTTTGAATCTTTGCTTGTTTTAATTGTGCTACAATTGCCTCCGCCTGTGCAAGTGAAAGACCTCCACCACTTTTTACTACAGACGCAATTAATGCACGAACCTCAGCTTCAGCTTCCGTCAATGCCTTTGCCTCCAATTGTGAACCTGCATTGCTTGCCTGGTCTGCCTTTTCTTTCGTGGCAGGAGCTTGTCCACTGGACCCGGTTACATATTGACAAACAGTAAGTGCACCTGAACGAATCGCATTAACTCCCTGTGCAATTTTAAGCATGATATAATCAAAAATAGGTTTACTAATATTTTCTTTAATTGATTGATATACGTAGCTCATCCCACGTCCAATGGAGCTTGCAGTATACGCAGCTGTTACACCTCCGAGGGTGCCGCAAAGGGTAACAAGCATAGCCTTTATCGCAATAACTTGTTGATCATTATACATAATCTTATCTGCACAAGATTCTACTGGGATACCGCCGGCCCCTATCGTAGCTCTCAATAAAATATTCCATGAAGTTGCAGCAGGTCCTCCACAAGGCTGTTTGAATAAACCAATACTAATTGCATAATCAATCACCATATTACTTACATAGTTAAATGCAGCTAGTCCTCCATTCGAAACTGCTGAGGCCCCTCCAGCTGCACTTAATGCTTGGGCACCAGCAGTGCCCAATAAAATCATAGTTAATATATCATATCTGTTTGGTATTCCAAGACCGCCATGTTGTTTCATTCCCTTCTTGCCTTTCCTTCCGCCACGACGAGGTCCACAAGTAGCCAGTTGATTTTTTGTATCTGTTAACCCAAATCCTACACTGGTTCCCATATCTCCACCAATGTAAGTATTAATAGTGGCTCCTCTTCCAGATGCTTGATCAACCATTTGCATAACGTGGGACACGGGTATCTCCATCATTGCTGATAACATACCAATTCCATTAGAATATACACTTACTAAAGCGGCGATTTGCTGACCTTTTATAATAGAAGCTGCGCTATTTTGTCCAGGAACTTCACTGCTTGATAATACGGTATCAAACTCTCTGGCAATTTGTAAAACTGCCTGTTGTAATGTTGCTTGATCTGACATATCTATACTTTATTAATAGATAATAATTATAAACGCGTTTTTATACATTTCTCATCTATTTCTAAAGTTTTGCATTTCTCATCGTGAGGTACTATCTTTATTATGCACTTAGCTTTTTTACCATATAATGGTTCGGTGCATCCCTTTTCTTTTATTTTTTTTGTTTTTCTAAACCGAAACATTTTTGGGTTTTCTTCTGTGCATCTGGCTCTAAAATGTTCATATCGTTCGCGAACATCGCAATAACTCAAACCACTTTTTTTTCCAAGCATATTATTAACAATTTCATGCAATCTATAAATATATCTTGAAAACTTATCACGACTAGCCATATGACACATTTTAATTGGGTGTACTTTGAAATTATTTTTAAGATTAATTCGACAATATTTACATGGCAGTACATTCTGCAAGTTTAAAACAAATTGTCTATAGTCCCGCTTTTGTTCTTTAGTAGGCTTAACTGGATAACCAAAGCTCATTGTATGTAGGTAATGCCACATGCTAGGTCCCCATATAGTTGTAAGCATTCCATCTCCACTTTTAAAGTCCTTTTTTTTAAACGTGCGAGTTTTTTTAGATGATGTCTTTCTTTTTAACTTCCTAGTTTTTCTAGCCATATTAGTGTATGGTTAGAAAATCTTATCATCTAATATTATACTTATGACCGCATTTACAGACTTTGCTGATAATACTAAAGATATTTCTGTTATGATAGGTGTAGCGCTAGCATTTTTAGCATTATCATCTTTAAGTAAAAACCTCATTGGTGGTTATGGTAAACTGATTCAATTCATAGCTACTTTAGTAATGATGTATGCTTCATTAATGTTTTTAAAAAATATTCACACAATTTTTACAGTAACTCCAGATATCATGTATTCACCTGAACATGCATTGTACAAAAAAAACATATTTGCAGGATGTTTACTTTGTGTGATATTATTTGTGCTTGTAGTATATTCTACATATACGGTCTTTTATTGATTATATCAATTGTTTTACTTATAAATGTAGGTTGGTTTGAAGAAAAACGCTTTCCTAAAACTACATTTGCAATAGTTGCATAGTATTCTTTGTCGTCTTTATAATCACGTCTATTTACTTCAACAATAGAACCATCAAATGCCCTGAAAATCATGATAATATATAGATCATGAAATCTTTAGGCTAGTTCGTTAATCCTTTATAAGATTTTTAATAAGTAATACTATATGATTGAAAAGATCAGAGAAGGTTTGGTAAATGTGTTGCAAAACAAAAAACTAATGGTTGTTATTATTTTAGCCGCAATTTTTATTGCAGTAGCAATTTGGGTATATAATAGCTATGTAAAGCCCAGAGTAGACGCTGCTTATGTTCCAAACAAAGAGTTCATCCAAGATAATGGAAGTGGTTCGGATGCCGCAGATTTATACTTTTTCTATACTACTTGGTGTCCACACTGCAAGAAAGCATTACCTGTATGGGAGAAACTTAAAGAAAATCTAGAATCTACTGGAGTAAATGGAGTGAAGATCAATTTTATTGAGGTTGACTGTGATAAAGATCCTGAAACAGCAGAGAGATTTAATGTTGAAGGTTATCCTACCATTAAGCTAAGCCATAATAAAAAGGTTATTGAATATGACGCAAAGCCAGACATGGATACTCTTAATCAGTTTCTTGAGACGTCTCTCTAATAAATTGTTTAGCATCCTCCTCACCTCTGGTAATTAATGATACTCGCAATGTTCTATCTGATAGTGTTTCAAACCATGTTGTCATATCAGATATATCCTCTGTATGAGAAATTATACTATTTGGTACCAGAGGCTGATCCTTAGAAGTCTCAAGTGTCCAATGACACTTTTTCATCATCATTCTAGCATATTCTAAAAATGACGATGATTCATCTAGTTTAATAGGCTTCTCGCCTACTGTATTTGTAAGAGCAAGCACCTCATTTATTCCGCACTCCGTATTCTCCAAACAATGATTAAGGGGATAATTGTGAATTAGGCCACCGTCTACAAAACATTCATCACCAACAAATATAGGTTTGAAAAGCATTGGAAATGCACTAGTACATGCTAGTGCTTGACTTAACATCATATCAGGATAATTTTTATATGAAATTAATACACCCTTCAAGCATTTATCGTGATTTATTTCTGTTGCAGTAAATACAATTTCAATATTAGTACGGTCAAAATGTTCCTGTAATGTTGTCTCTAATTTCATATCTAATCCGGCAAGTAATGGAGCTAAGCAAATATTATACATCTCTTGTCCATCAATCCCCTTGTCATACATTATTTCAAGAATATCATTTTTCATTGGAGCAAACGCCTTTTCCCATGGTCTCTCTATTAAATAATCATCAATAACATCCCATTCATAGTCTAGTGTGGCAAGTACACCTATAATACCGCCCACTGATGAAGTATATATAGTTTCTATCTCATTCTTATTCCAGAATCCTACATTATTTAAATATTTCAAGGCTCCATATGATACCAACCCTGTTGGTCCGCCTCCAGCTATTACAATGTGTTTAATCACCATTATATATATTTACGTTTCACTTTTTATTACTTTTTCTTCAACTAATGTAATATGGATACTATTTTTACACTAGGAGATGAAGAGGTTGGTAATACCAAAATTAACTTAGATGACCTTTATGAGCGAAAGAAACAAAGTGATTTAAATACACTCAAGGTTTATAATAAAATACTTACTAGGATTCACACTAAAATTAAACATCAGGCTCGTATAAATCCTAACGATCAGCATTGTTGGTATGTTGTTCCTGAAATGATTATTGGTGTACCAAAATATGATCATGGTGCATGTACTGCTTATATTATTGATAAACTCAGAGAGAATGGATTTGTTATAAGATATACACACCCAAATCTAATTTTTATATCATGGCAAACGTGGACTCCTACATATGTACGCGATGAAATCCGAAAAAAAACTGGTATGCAATTCGATGGATGGGGAAATCAGAAAACTCCAAAAAATCAAGAAGATGATGCAAGTAGTAATGGATTCGATAAAAATGATCCTAACTCATTAATATTAGGCAGAAAAACTAAAAATATTTCTGTTACCAAAACGAATAAGGATTACAGACCGATTGATACATACAAACCTACTGGAAATCTTATTTATAACAAAGAATTGTTAGAGAGAATACAGGATAAATCAAAGTAGATTTATTTGTCGATTTTGCATGATTGACTAATCTTCTTTTTTGCATCACCTTTTTCTTTGGCTGATAATTCTTTTGTTGCCATTCCAGCCAGCTCGCAATATTCATTTGATAATTTATCATTTCCCATCCAATTTGGGTTGCAATCTTGAAATACATTTGGCCACTGTTTTCTCAACCCAGCATGTGTTTGAGATAATAATTTTTCTCCATCATCTTCTTTCCAACCCTCTTTATTTTTCACAAACCATTCATCTTGAGATACATGATGTACAGGTCTATCAGTAAGTGCCAACGGTTTTAAATTATTACTTACTATCTGAGCAAGACCTTTTGCTGCATCAGATTTTGCAATCTTCAAATCCTCCATTGTTATTTGAAGTTTTTTAACAAAGTCCTCCAATGTCATAGCTGTTGAACAATTTTCAGAGAGATAAATCTGTACATTGTTGTTTATTGTATTGAAACTATTACTATTATTACTCTGATTTGAAGCAACCGTTATTTCATCCAATGCTTTTTGTTGACTACGTATTATCTCATGAGCTAGTTCAAGATTTTCTTCTAATTTTTGCTCATATCTCTCACGATAATCCGTATTATTACTTTTTGAAATAACCGTGTTTGATAATTCCTTGATTATAAAATTACACTTTGATTTATGTCTGTAATAACCACTATGATACTTGTAGTTTCTTCCACATTCACAAACATAAGTATTTGTTACGGAGGTTGTATTAGTTGTCCTTTTCGGTGCGTTTTCTGTATCATCATGTACCATTTTTGTACCATTGTGTTTCTTCGTGTTAATATGTCTTTTCCATAATCCTAAATGACACGTAGAATAGTCACACTTTTCACAATGATATTTGCTCGTGCTTTTTTCGTGCTTTTCTGTGCCTAAATATGTATCATTATGTACCATTATATGATACATAGAAAAAGTACAGAACCTTTAAACTTATTGGTCTGTAGTGCCTTTTTTTCAGTCCTACATAACTATCCTTCATAACTTTTAAAAAAACATGATTTTCTTCTCTAGGCTCTCTAAATAAATCATGTTTTTTACCCTGTTTTCAATTCTCAAAAAT
>Ga0209092_10000019_pt1 | contig 128134 bp, 137 predicted proteins | sample FraStrMetagenome_FD_187446 | JGI IMG/M metagenome (GOLD analysis project Ga0209092, IMG submission 187446) | Marine eukaryotic phytoplankton communities from Arctic Ocean - Fram Strait ARC3M Metagenome (SPAdes) (version 2) | ecosystem: Environmental > Aquatic > Marine > Oceanic | place: Fram... | reverse complement strand
CTAAAGAGAAACGTAAAGCTGATAAAAAGAAACGTAAAGCTGATAAAAAGGCCGCTAAAGAGAAACGTAAAGCTGATAAAAAGAAACGTAAAGCTGATAAAAAGGCCGCTAAAGAGAAACGTAAAGCTGATAAAAAGAAACGTAAAGCTGATAAAAAGGCCGCTAAAGAGAAACGTAAAGCTGATAAAAAGAAACGTAAAGCTGATAAAAAGGCCGCTAAAGAGAAACGTAAAGCTGATAAAAAGAAACGTAAAGCTGATAAAAAGGCCGCTAAAGAGAAACGTAAAGCCGAAAAAGGAGAGGACGAAGAGCTAGACTCTGAATCTGATTCCGGGCTTGGAGACGAGTCTGAGTCGGAGTCTGAATCTGAGTCGGAGTCGGAAGATGAGTCGGAAGACGAGTCTGAATCTGAGTCGGAGTCGGAAGATGAGTCGGAGTCGGAATCCGAGTCGGAGTCGGAATCTGAGTCGGAGTCGGAAGATGACTCGGAAGACGAGCCTGATTCCGAGCCTGGAAACGAGCCAGGAAAAACTCCTCAATATCGCACGTGGACATTGCTTTAAAAAAATTAGTTTAAAAAATACAAAAAAGTAGAGAATAATTTTATTTTTATTTATTTAATGGATATTAGAGTAAGAAAAAAAAAGATGTCCAGTTCTATGACCAACTACCCACTCCCAAAATTTTCGATGCTCAACTTTCGCACTCAAGGTGATATGAAATTCGCCGAGTCTCAGCGCCTTAACAAGGCCACTGGTAAGCAAGATACTTACTTTGACTTCCAGAACGAAGCCGGCTACGGCTACAAGCTCATGACGCCACCGTGCGAGTCCCGCTATCCTCACATTGCCGAGGGTGGTAACTACAACCGTTCCAAGTTTGCCAAAACACCGGCGACGTCCAACATTTTGGCCACGTTGCTAAAGGATGGTGGTTCTGACCGTTTTAAGTCTGAGCGCGCTGACTTTTTTGAACGTCTTGCTGTGTTGAACAAGTCTGGTCTCGACCAGATGTACGACGCTGACATCGGTGGTGCTGCTACGGCGGCGCGTTCCAAGGCAGCGCGCTACTACAAGTCTAAAACGCCAGAGGAACAGGAAGTCAAAGCTCGTGAAAATTTCCACAAGTCTGCGATGATTCCATTGAAGAATCGTGATGGCGAGATGCAGGTGACAATTAAGTGTCGTGCTTACAATCGTGACGGTAATCCCCGCAGTATCCGATACGTCCAGCCTTCTGGTGGCAAGTACAACGAGATGGCTGAAGTTCCTGAAGTTTATTCGGGCGCTGTCCTCGGCATGGTGTTTACTATGCGTCCGTACTGCATGTCGAAGGATAAGTATGGTATTACGTACACGCTTGTCCCTGACATTATTGTGTACTCTACGGGTACGCCCGGGGGTTCCAGCATTCCTATGGACGTGATTGACACGCCGATGCGCGCGTACAATTTTGAGACTGTCGAAGGACAAAACGGCAAGTATTATCTCAATACGAAAGATACAGAGGGCCGTCGCTTTACGACTCGTCTGCCTTCGCACGAACTCGAGTGGAACGACCTCCAGTCAGGCACTTTGGGCAAGTTTTCTGGCGTGACACCGGCCACGGCCAAGTTTACGGGTACTCTCAAGGAAGATACGGCTAATCCGGAGTCTGTCGCCTTCTTTGATTACGCCGAAAAGTTTGTCAAAGATGGTGTTCAGTATTGTTTGGACGATGCCAATCTTTTGAGCAAGGCCAAGGCTGAGATTGAGGACAATGCCCGTGAGATGGCCGCTGAGACTGGTGAGTCTTACGAGAGCACTTTCCGCACCATGATTGATGACGTTTTCAACGCCCCTGTGGTCAAACGCGACGACAATGATTATCGTCAAATTAAGATTACGCAGCGTCAGTATCCGTACGACAACGAGGAGACGCCCAACGTCATTCCTCTTAAGGACGCTAATGGCGCTAACGTTACGGATACAATGGAGCTTCTCCGTGGAGCCAAGATTGCGCCCGTTGTGTCGCCTTCCTTTTATTTCATGCCGGACGGTGGCTTTGGTATCAAGTTTGATATTTCGCTTCGCCATGGTATTCGCGTCGACTCTAATCCTGAGGCTTCTGCATCTGGCGACGCCGTTCTTTACAGCATGGACGAGGAACCTGTTAGCAACAAGCGCGCACGTGATGAGGATGCGGAGGGAGATGCCAAACGCGTTCGCGTTGCATAAGTAAAGCTAATATAAAAAGTAATAATAAAGTATAAAGGTATCGTTTGTTTTATCTACAATGATTCAAGTAGAATCGGATAAATTTATAAGTTCTAGACTCACTTCTTTAGAGAAAGGTGTGACTGTGTTGGATAATCGCGTTTCTGCGCTGGACGACAAAGTGTCCCACGTGATTCAGATGAACTCAGAAATGATGATACAGTCGAACGAAAATTTTCGTGAAATGCGTCAACAGATGACTGATACTCGTACAGAACTGAAAAAATCAATTCGGCAAATCCGTGGTAGTTTCAGTACAAAATGCCAGCTTATGATGTTTGCGATGGGACTCGCGACATGGACGCTGTTTATGGCCTGGGTCATGTGGGCCTAAGCGTCCATATGCCATCTCGTAGACAATCTTCTATGCGAGGGTGCGGCATTCTTTACATAGACAGCATATTCTGCGACACCACATGCATTTTTACCTCTTTCTAGATAGAGATAACCGTTAACGCCCCATTTTGGGCCCCATGAGTTTTTGATAATCCAGGCGTTCTCTGTGTATCCCACAATCGTGACAGCATGGTCGATGTCATTGGTACACATTGTGCCCGAATAAACACCACCTCGATAATTATTCATGTTTGACGAATCAATGCCGACGGATATGGGGCCGTAATTATGCAAAATGTGTTCGAACTGCTGTTCAGCTTTGGAGTTGTCTTCTATCATGAGAACTCTAAAGTCCTTGACGGCGACGTTTGTTCTTAGATGGCGATTGGGACATTGTTTTAAGACACCTGACCATTGGTATTCCATTTCAAGTGTGATAGGATGTTGCTTGGCGTATTCGAACACGTATTCCATGAGGCCACCGTCGCATCCAACGTCGGGCCGTCCTGTCCCCGACGTGCAATCCATGATGTTTTGCGGCGACAACGATTTGGGATGTTGCTTCGAAGACCAATATTCGAGTACCGTGGCCGACGCGAACGCAAAACATCCTCCACAATCACCTTGGTCTTTGACGGAGGTGACACGTCCGCTTGAACGCCAATCTAAAACGGGCATTTTCGGAACGGCTTCTAAATGGACGTGTTTTTTGTGCTCTGGCCGGGTCAGTGTTTTGTGATGGCCATAGGCAAACGCATTGTTTGAACGAAGTTCGTGTGGAAAGGTGTCCGACTTGGAGGTGAGTCCAAAATGTTTGGTGTCTGGGACAGATTTTAACATGGATTTCCTTAGAAGAAATTCCGAAACTGTTGAATAGTTTTTATCATGTTCCTGCATGTAGTCACAAATCCACGCCTCCTCGTGCCGTTTTTGACAGTCGTGAGTGTCGAATGCTTGTGTCACAGAAAATAAGAATAAGAAGAGCTTAATCATTTAATCATTTACACGGGTCTATTTATAATCAAAAAATGTTTAGTCAAGAATTCAAAGGACATTCTCCTGGCGAACATAAAAATGAACATTCGTCCACTTCTTATACGTTTGGGCCCCATCACAAGCGACAAGGCGATTACATCTTTTATTCATTGGACAGTCGTGTTGTCAAGGCTGACCCGGATAAAATCCCGGTCGTTTTTGAGTCCACACCCGCCTGGGTCGTGGCAGATTTGATGTTATCAGCTCAGCGCGGTCAACCCCTCACTGAGGCGGAACAACTATTGTGTGCGGGCCCTTTCGAATCACCGGGTTTGCAATGGCTTCAAAAGAGCCTGGCGTCATTTTCAAAGTAGTGGTTCATATATTTGTCGACGTACGTCGATGCTTTGTATAAATCACACAAATTTTTGATTTGAAAATGTAACCCTAATAGTTTAAAATAGATGTATATAGCACATTTAAATAAATTTTTTTCCTGTGAAGTGGAGTAACCTAAGCTTGTGGCTATTTCTGAGTAGTCAAACAGTATTTGCCTAAGTTTGTGCGTATGGACGCACCCGGGCGGTGACAGTGGCGTTCCTAGTGCGATAATTCGCATTTTTAGTTTTTCACATTGGCGCTGCAACGTGTCCAACATTAGTGTGACCTTAAAATGCTAAATACTCTGCTTTGAATAAGAGTATTTACATCCATTCTTTTCAAGCAATGTCGTTGTTTCGAACGTACACGCCCAAGTTTTTGTTTCGGGAAACGCTCAGTTTAATCAATATTCTATTTCACGCCCCGCCCCGAATAAAGACAGTGGAAGCCCATTCTTATTTTCAGGCGACGTTGAACATCCACAAACAAATTCGTAAGGATTTAAATGATATTTTAACGGAAGATACCGACCCGACTTCAGACACGACCATTGAGCAACTGCACGCCTCCCTCCAAAAGCTCGAGAAACAATTGTTTGGTACTTCGTCAAACTTTGACGTTGATATTAAGGGGTGTTGTTTGTATACGCGCTCTTTGGAGGCTCGCTTATCGTCAAGCACTGGATGTTTGGTGGTTTAAAAGATGTGACGCGCGTAATGATGTACGAATTGAATGACGGTGGTCAACGCGATTTGTTTTTCGCGATTGGATGTTATTTCGTCGATTGTTTTGGTACCGGCAAAGGGGTTGGGCATGCAAGTTTCCAGGGATTCGTCGTTTTGTTCCATTTGGGCGCGTATATAGGACAACAGGCGGAAGGAATCAATTGCTTCGTCCGCTCCGGCATCCGTGGCGGGCGAAACGACTTTTGTTATCCAACCTTTGTAGTGTTGATGTTCGATTTCTTCAACTTTGCGTTTCTTTTTCGTGTCTCTTTTCCGCATCCTCGTTTGCATGGAGCGCTTGGTTCTTTTCTGTGAGACAAAGTCGTCGGGTATGTAGGGCAGCACCACGGACGTATTCTCGGTCAGTCGGACTAGAATGCGATTGTCTGTGGGTATACTATGGATATTGATGTTTCGAAAACAGTGCGAGTAGAGTCTCTTTGGCAAATGTATAAAGACGTTATTTGAACCGAGTACTTTGTGGTGATATAAGTTTGTTCCCTTTTCCTGAGTGACGAATACATGTTCCGGTGTAATTTGCGAGCGTAAATCTCTGGACTTGGTTGAGCAATTTAATTTAACACCGGGGTAAACGATGCGCTCATCTACGTCGTCGCTTCTAGGAACCTTTTTATTCCACCATCGGCTGAAACTTTCTTGTGTTAAAGGTGGTAAAGTAAATTCCATTTGATTTAAAATATGTTTGATTACTTTATATTAATTCAGCTTTAAAAAATTGGATTCTACACATTTGTTTCACATATGTGTTTGAAAAAATAGTTTCCCATTTTATGGTATAAAAATTAAATTATGGAAGGTATGCATATGGAACCACTTGCACTTTGGGGAGATAATACTTATGCTAAACCCGAGACAAAAACAGTTGTATCTGGCATTCAAGACTATGTAGCACTCTATGTGCCGCGCGATATGCTCCGACCGGCCGCCAGTAAGTTTACAGACGTGCGTCACGCCGAATCGAAGGCACGCTTTGACGAAATTAATTTGCAATTGTTTCTGCAAATGATTTACGAGACGGGTAATTTGCCCCTCGACCAAATGCCGGCCGATGTGTTTCCCTACGTCGAGGCCTGGTTGCAATGGATACCGTCCACGACCATCAAAGATACTGCGGTCGGGTATATCATTCATGCAGTCTCTTTGCACAAAGATATCAAATTCGGCAGCTCTTTAAACAAGATGCTCTTTGAGTCGAGCCAGTTGCACCGTGACTCGGTGGAACGCAAATCCAACACGCGCAAGACTGACCCATTGTCCGGTCTCCAGCCTTATCAAAAATGGATGTGTGTTTCCGGGCCAGAAATGTACGTCCGTACGGTGGCCGACCGTTACGCAAATTCTCAAGAGTACACCTCCCAAATGGATACAATTATCAATCCCAAACGCCCGCTTTCTGATGGAAACAATATCGCTAATCCAAAGTGGGTTTTTTCGATTGATACTGCGTTGTCCAAGATTCCAGACAATGTGGACACCATGTTTTCTGACCGCCGAGCGTATACCGGCGAACCCAATTCGATGACGCCCGTTACAAATCTGGAATTTCCTACGGAAGAGCACGTTATTCGCTTGACGCCTGCTCAATTACATCCCAAAACTTTCTGCAGTAAATACTTGCCCGACTATCAAGCATGGATGAAAGCGCAGCGTGCCATTCCTGAAAAGAATATTGATGACCAATACGACCCCAATTGTGAGACGGAGTACGACATTCGTACTCCCGCTGACATGGAGCGTGCTCGCCTCGCAGGTATGGTCGACCGCTCGGCCTTTGCCTCATTGGCGTATCAAGCCAAAGTTCGCTACGCCAAAGAATGTGCACCACACGAGCATGTCCCCGAAATGTTTGAGACGTCGTACGCCGAATATCAAGAATGGGCCGTCAAATCATTGGAAAAACAATGTCTCGACCCAGACGCGGCCATTTCAGAGGTCTGTTCTAAAATGCTCACGTGGCGCACCGATAATTCCAAACACCAGGTGATTAAGCATCAAATCAAAGACCCCTCATTATCGGTCTTTGCCAATCGCGCCATTGTGCTCTTAGAAGGGTACGAACAGTACTATTTGATTTCAACGGCCCATCGGATGATGTACCTCATCTCACAGGCACGATACGACGCCTTTCGCCGTTGCTTTGGTCTGCATCTCAATTGCTTTCAGGCTGGCGACGGCGCTACGTCCAAGTCGTTTCTTTTCTTGCTGATGGAAGAGATGTCGATTCCGGGCACTACCGAAGTCCTGTCCTACCAGACTGGTAAGTCCGACGCCGTTGATGGCAATCGTAATGACATTACAACAGTGTGTCACGAAGCGCCCCCAGGTATGTTTCGCACGGCGAAAAACCCAAACGCAGATTCGTCACAAGAAACGATGTTTAAAGAAAAGCTTACGTCACAAAAAGTATCCTGTAAAACGTGGTGCCAAGACGAATCCACTGGGAAGCGTTCGTCACGTATCACCAAGTCCGAATGCATCGGTGTGTGGATGGGCGCCACCAACGATGCCAAGGGCGACGTCGAAGAAGCGCTGCAAACCCGTTTCTTTTGGGGCAACTTTGAACAGCAGCAACGTCGTGGGCGTGATATCGATGATTGCATGAACGGCGAACGCATGATGAATTCCGCCGACAAAGCACATCGCAAGAGACTCTTTGAAGAGGCGCGCGAAGAACAGTTTCGTGTCATGCTCGTGGAAAAAGCCATTTGGACTGGTGTCATTAAAAAAGTAGACAATACTGCCAGCAATATTTTGATTCCCCGCTTCAAATCCAAAATGACCAAGAATTCGATTATTCGACCTGGGCCACGTGACTGGGAACGTGTTAAATTGTTTGCGCGCAATCAGGCTATTGTCACGGCCATCGAACGTGTCTGCAATTTGCCCGGTGGCAAGCATTACGGCCAACCTTTTAACGAAGGAATGATTCCTGATTTGGAGCCGTTTCTCAAAGTCACAGAAGAGATGGTTATCTTTACACTGTCCCTCTTTTCCGACCAGTTTCGCTCACCAGTCGAACACAAGATTTTGAATACTGTTTGGTCGATGGAAAAATTCAAACCAGAATTTGCGAATCCGTTCAAGTCGGATGACACGGCCTGCTGCGATTACATCAAGTTGCCCAGATTGCGACAATTGAGTAAAAAAATCAATTCACGCATTCCGCTAGAAAAGGGACGGACTTCGGAAAACAACATTAATGATTTCTTGCTTAAAATGAGTAAACACTCGTTCCACAGTAAACCATACAAAATGCCCTCTCCGGGCGCCACTGTCTCCGACAACAAGTTTCCAGAGCTAGATACATCTAAGAAACGCGGAAAGAGGTATGATTCAGCAGTTATCAACAACGAAGGCACGTTCATACACGTTGCGCATATTTTGCACCATTCTACCGGTGGCTCAGACAGTGTATTTGAAACGTTGGCCGCCGAAACACACAAATATTCCGCGCAAAAACGTATTTTGACGGCATGTCCTCTCAGTTCCGAATATTTTCACGTGATGCGCGTCATCGATAGACGTGCAGGCGGACGCGAACTCACGTACAAGAATGTTCTAGCCAATTCTTCAGAATCTCGCTATTTAACGTCGACGGCACCGTCAGCATCGGCAACAAGAACAGCAGACGGGTACAGCATCCAATGCGATATTGACGAAGAAGTATGTCGCAAATGGGCTACCAAGATTGGCAAAGCGACACAGACATTATCCCAATCCATGGAACATTTATGTGCTTCTGACCCCACAATTCGGGACGATATCCGCTACCCAGACTGTCTCATGATGGCCGAAGTGGACTCGGGCGACGAATCAAATGAAGACGAAGAACCACCTGCTAAAAGACAAAAAGTAGCTTAAAATTCTATAACAAGAAATCCACTATTATAACATAAAAATACATATATAATAACGATTCGTTTATTCTAAATGTGTGGTATTCTAGCTATAGTGGAAGGGACAACTCCAACAACCCTTTCAGTGTTAAAAAGACGTGGCCCCGATGAACACGGAAGTTATTTAGACGAACACATATATCTTGGTCACACGCGTCTGTCTATTGTTCATCCAGAAGCTGGTGCCCAACCTATTTTTCACGGTGATTGGGTCGTCACTATGAACGGTGAAATTTATAACTATCAGGCCGAGTCTGACGAAACAGATTGCTTTTTAGTGCCCAAACTGTTGGAATCTGATGGCCCTGGCGCAGTCGCCCAACTAGACGGTATATTCGCGTTCGTCGCGTGGAACAAATCTACCAAACAAATCATTGTGGCACGCGACCCCATTGGTGTCGTTCCTCTGTATTATTCAGAGTCGAATGTATTCTCATCACTCTTGGCAGCCATGCCCAAAGATTCTCCAGTGCATGTCGTACCACCAGGTACAGTAGCCGTGTTTCAGGCTGGAGAGTCGCCAACGTTCGAATCTTATACGAAACCCTTTTCTGATTGGTCGATTCCAAGCGCTGAGCCACACGAAGCCGCGTCGCTGGTGAACACGATGCACGCCGCCGTCTCCAAACGTCTTTCTGGAGACGTGCCCTGGGGAGTTTTATTGTCAGGTGGGCTCGATTCGACGATTGTGGCGTCACTCGCCGTCCAAATGGCGCGTGTTTACAGGCCGGACTACCCAGTGGTACATTCTTTTTGCATTGGCCTCAAAGATTCTCCCGATGTGGCCGTCGCCAAACAAGTTGCCGCTGTGATTGGGACTAATCATATTTCGATAGAGTATACGATTGAAGAGGGTATCCTCGCATTGCGTGAGGTTATTCGCGCTATTGAAACGTACGACTTAACGACAGTGCGTGCCTCTACGCCCATGTGGCTACTAGGGCGGCGTCTCAAAGCGCGCGGCATCAAGATGGTCTTGTCTGGTGAAGGGTCGGACGAGTTATTTGCAGGTTACCTGTATAATCTTTACTGTCCATCGGAAGCCGCCATGGTACAAGAGTGTCAACACAAGCTGGAAGAATTGCACGCGTACGACTGTCAGAGGGCCAACAAGGCACTGGCTGATTGGGGCGTCGAAACGCGCGTACCTTTTTTAGACAAAGACGTCGTTGATTTTGCGATGAACAAGCTACCGCCTGTTTACAAAATGTCGGGAACACATCCGGACGGCCCTAAGCCAGAAAAATGGTTTTTGCGTGAGGCATTTCGAGGCATCGTGCCCGATTGTGTAGTGGACAGGACAAAGGCACAATTCTCGGATGCCGTGGGGTCGGCTTGGATTGACTCCCTTATTTTACATGCAGAGCGCCAGGTGTCAGACGCACAACTCGAAGCGGCCAGTGACAGGTACCCTTACAACACGCCGGCTACCAAGGAAGCGTATTTGTACAGAAGCATTTTTGGAACATTGTTCGCACACACTGGGGCCGAAAAAACAGTGCTCTATCAACCAAAATCAATAGCCTGTTCTACTGGAACCGCGAGTGAATGGCATGAAAATTTCAAGACACAACTCGACCCGTCGGGAGAATCAATCCATCGTGCGTTTCAAAGTTTTTAGTATATACATGGGACTTATTCTAGAAATGCAGAAACAGGATTGGATCAATCGCATTCAACAAGTTTTGTCGACAGGTACCGTTTTCACCCACAAAACTTGTGAGGAAAACAAGACACCACTTTTGTTTGCTGTAGATGTATTTCGACGACTGAATCACGTGGTCACAATTGATATAGAACCCACTGAAATCTCGAAAGCCTGTGTATACATCACGATAAAGCCCAACAAAGGGTATTTTGAATTTACTCTGAGACGAGAAGACAGTCCTATGAAAATCATAGAATCTATCGCGAGTCACGCGCAAGCCACGACCGTATCCATACGAGGTTGTGGTACTGTCATCAATTCAATATTTTCCATCATCGATTGGGCCATACACAACGGTTGGTATGTTGAGAAAACGTTTATGAGTACCCTAACACAAACACTTGCAAATCATCAGAAACAACGAAACACCACGCTTAACATAGTTATACAAAGAGGTTCAAATCTAGGCACTATATAAGCATTATTTTTTTTTATAACAAATGTGTAAAACCGAAAAACTTTACATCGCACGTGGTTTTTTCGCCGCACTCGCGGGTATATTGGCCCTCTTGACCCTCATCGTATTAGGCGGAAACATGGACTACACCAATTTTCCAGGTTCCAACCTTGTCCTCGATTCTTACCCAGAAAATGACTCAGCTGAACGTAGCGGTCTCATCAAACTCGTGGACGGGTTCCAACTCAAAATTAGCGCCTGCTCCAATTTCAGAGAATTGAAAAATAGCGACACCAACAAAATATGCGATTCTGTCAAAGATGACGCCGCCGTTGCTCTTAAAGTCGTTGACGAAAATGGTGTCGAGTCGGGAAAAACAGCACATGGGTGGCTTTTGGGGCCGTCCTGTGTTAAAACGGGGTCTTTGACAGATTGCGCACACTTTGGTTGGGGCTCACCCCTTTCCGGACTCGGACAGGCTACCTTTGGCGTACTTGCCTTCAATGTTATCCTCTATGGTACTCACACCGGTCTGAACAGTGACTCAAAAACCTCGAAGCTCTTCGTCCTGAACGTGCTATGGACGATTGTCGCTTTCTCGCTGTACGTATGGGCCGCCGTCGCTTGGGGCGCTTTGTGCGACAAAATCGATACAGGTCTTGGTAGATACGTTGTTATCGATGATAGAACAGTGGCCGCCTGTGCAACGTCATACTGCTGGATTAGTTTCGGCGGGCTCACCGCGTCGTTTGCCACTGCTATCGTGTTTGCACACATTCCAAATGTAGTCACATTCTTTGGTCTCGGAAACCTTACGGAAGACATCGTTGAAGGAACAAAATACCTCAAGGAAAAATACAAAAAATACAAAAGATTGGAGACAGACGGAGACGACGACGAAGACGAAGACGTATGAATTCATAAATTTTTTTGAATATCTAAATGTACTCTTAAAATTTCTTCTATATTCACATCGAGTGTTGCGTATAACCTTTCTATTTCAAACCCATGTTCGTTATAATAGCGTCGAATTCTAGAGGCGTGTTTTTCTAATTTGTGCGGTCTGGTAGTTGCCATCATTCGCACGTTGGCATGTAATTCTTGTAGAAGCCCCATTGCTCGCTTCACCTGCAAACAAGAAATACCTACATGGTCGTGGTACCAACAAACGACTGCGTCCATATGAGGCACACAAGATGGGGCCAAATGGTCAAACAGTGGATGTAAACACACCACCCACAAAGATACCGACACCGGTCGGTCTTGACGAATCCATTTAAATTTTTGAATCGTACCTTCTTGTGTATCAAATGTGATACCGTGAAGTTTCAAATTGGCCGCCGTATCTTGAGGAGTCATCGTTGACAATAACATTATATGAACTTCCATTTATAAAAAAATAATCAGATTAAATACTCAAGTTTTAGTTTTAAATGCCGTAATGGCTCTTAATTTTTGTTTCGCGCGATGTAAAGTTAGTTTTCGTTCAATCTCGTTTCCAGAAGTCGACGAAGCTAATTCGAGCATGTCGGAAACAACCTGTGAGTTCTTCATAATGTCTGACGGGGCCTTTTTTACAGATATAGACAGTTCTTCGATGTCACGAAGAAACTGTTCGGTGTCCACGGACGCGGGAATATCGGGTAATTCTGCAAAACAATTCGTCAACGCTGTCTCACAGTTTATTTGTTTCCCGTCAAATTTAGGCTCTAATTTGCCATATTTGGGGACATAAATGACACCGGATTGTGCCGGGTACCACCACTGGATCGCGCGGAATGTTTCCAACTCGAATACGCGCATATGTACTGTAATACCGTGACGCCAGAATGTTGTTGACATTTCTTCAGTGGGTTCCATTCGTGAATGGCATTTGATTTAAATACACAATTCTTTCGTCGAATTTCATTTAAAATTTTGATGAAATCGAGTCATTGGTCGAATTTTTGTGCTTTTGATTTGATAGCCAAATTACCGTTGTCATCCACTTGGAGGACAATTCTTCTTTAAGGTATGTACGTTGGACTGTTTTTCCTCGGGCGGGAAAAACATGCTCCTAAAAAATAAGCCGAGCCATGTACATATGGAAACGCGTTTGGCGGACATGTTGCCGTCGCGGTCGATATACATTTTATTTGTGAAATGTTTATTTATACAACAGATTTTTATAACTATTTAAGTTTGCCAATCATTATAAATGGCCTCTAAAAGTGAAAATTCTCTGAGACAATCTTCTACTAGAAGTTCTGATATTATACGATTTCCAACGAATTATAATTCCAATCCCATGACTAGAGGTTATTCAGAAGCCCTACAAGACGAAGACGGCGAACCTTTAGGAAATTCGTGTTCGTGGGGTAAATACAAAGACATGGCGACGTGGAAAGAACGTTGTTTTCCTATGAGACCCGACGCTCCGTGGTTTTGGATTATTAATTGGGTGGCTGCTTTATTGCACCTAGTAAACACAGTGGCGACGCTGGCCTTTTGGGCGGCTTCCGACGAACCGGGCCAAACGTTTGCGTTGTCCGAAACGTACGCGCCATGGGTCAGTACAATTAATGTAACACATCAAATGCTTCCAAACATAACTCAAATGCTTCCAAACATAACTCAAATGCTTCCAAACATAACGCTCACCGTGTGTCCCGCTTCCAATGCCACGCGCATTTTCCAAATTTCAAAAGACTGGTGCATCGAGCGCCGCACCGAATATACCAGTGACTTATCCCTGTGGTGGTTGGTCATCGCGTTTCACTTTTTGTCGTTTGCGTTCCAAACGTTTGCGATGACACAATGGAGATGCACCTGTTGCGGCACACCCTGGGTGCGCGACTACATTAAAGAAGTCGATGTAGACGGTACCAATATGTTGCGCATGCTCGAATATTCGATATCCGCGACGTTAATGCAAATTTCCATAGCGCTTGTCCTTGGTATATGGCAGCGCCTGGTTATCGCCGGTGTTGCTGCTCTTACGGTAGTGACTATGTTTTGCGGTCTCATCGCCGAACAGCTCAAGTACGACCGCAAAGATATGGCGTGGGCGGCGCACTTCACAGGATGGTTGTCTATGCTGTCGGTTTGGGCCATTCTCGGCCGCCAATTCTGGTACACCATCGAAATGTCTGCTGTGAATCCGCCCGAGTTCGTGTACGTTATTATCATCGTCATTGCTATTTTCTACATCGGGTTTGGCCTTATTCAGCTGGTACAACTGTGCAAATCAGGTGCCGAACCGGATAAAGATTTAAACCGCGCCGTGGAGTTGGCGTATTGTGTGATGTCTTTAACAAGCAAGACATTTTTAGGATGGATAATATTTGCCAACGCGTTGGGAGGTATGGCCGAAAGCTAACAATTGAGGAATACGTTTCTTCTGTTACTAAAAAATTAACTAAAAAAATAGTATAAATACTATTTTATTCTGTGTAATGGATATCCTTCCTACTCTAGATTTTGAAGCGGTGGCGGACAACACGGGTATGCTTGAAGAAGACGACCCGGGCGAATTTGTCCCTTGTCATTTCAGTGACGATGAAGAAGAGGCACACGACCTTGACTGTCAGTGTGCGCTTTGTCAATATGGCGACGGCGGCAGCGGTGAGGCCCATTCCGTTATCCAGCGGATGCAAGAAATTGATAGCCAGATGGTCGGCAAAATCAAAGACGATGAGATTTACAACTTGCAGGCCGACTTGTACAGAACACACGTCAAAGAGCCGTTAGAAAGGCAGGGTATTGAGGCACCGAACGTGACAGCGGAGACATGCAAGGCACACTTTAGCAAACACCGCATGAACATGAAGCGCATGATTGGTTCGGAGATATCGTTTGTGAATTCTATGCAGCGTCACGTGCGCAAAGAGCAAATTTTGAGCCGCAACAATGTGACGGGTCGTACAAAGGTGGACAACGGTGCCATTAAACAGTGGATAGCATTATCGAAACACAAGTTAGACCTCGTGAAATATTACAAGGGGCCTTTGAGTAAAGAAGTAGCGTCCAAGACACAGTCGATTAAACCATATTCGTTTAAGTGACGTTCATAAATGAATACTAATACTTGTTTGTATATTATTTATTCCCTTTATTGTTCTCATCATTATTTGATTATACTACCAACTCTAACATTCAGTATTAGGGTCAGGGTAGTAGTCTTTACTTGACCAATATTTGGTGTTTTTACACAAACCGGCATGTACAAGTTTGTCCATTATATCACTAAGTTCTTGAAATCCAGGATGGTTATCACCCTCTAAAAATTCATATAGTTCGACTAGTTTATCATATCTTTCGACTTGAAAGTCAACGATGGATTTTAAATATTTATTTTCCTCTATTAATCTTTGAACAATAGCTCCTTGTTCAACGTTGGTAACAACAGTCAATGCTTTATAATCTCTAATTGTATTCATCACTTAGTAATTATAAATTGGTTGTATACGAATTTTTTTTCCTGAATAAGTGTTAATTGTGTGATTCAGACTCGTGGTCTTGAATATATCTCTTTATATTTGCAGCAATTAAGTGCGAAGATTGGGCGTATGATTTTTGGTTCGATTGGGCTCAAGTCGAGAAAAAATAATAATTTCAAAAAAATCCTATTCTGGGATTGTTCTTCCACAAACGACGTATTGACAGTATAAATAGGGTTGTCATTTTTTGCAATAACAAATGGCATCTATCGCATCGCTTAGTGGAACTCCCGGTCTTGGCTCTGTGAACTCAGCCCCACCGTTTTCGTTTAAATCTTCTTCTGCTGTCAGAGGCGATTATGGTTCAAAACCGTCTGTATCGGCCCTTATGAATCCAACTTTACACAATAATGTCCCCGAACCCATGGTGAACTCGACGGCGCGCGTTCCTATTTTCGCGCGTCCGTTTACGCGTGGATTTGAAAAGACATACTCCGAGGGTGACGTCTTGTTTGTGCAACGCGGTGACGAGCGTTCGGCTCGCACCGCCAGCCATGGCTCTCACAACGTTGTTGCCAATATCCCTGTCCTCAATCACTTGTTGCGCACGACTACCGTTGGCGGTACTGACGGCGCCACAAAGGACAAACTTAAGTATGACACTGTCGGTAAAGTGCTCGACAACTTTAATTATTTTGGGATTTTGAACAATGATATGGACACTGGTTCCAAGTGGCAGCGCTTGCTCAACGTCAATGTCCGCGGTCGTTCTCGTGTCGCCCGTATGTGGAAACCGGTTGAAGGTCGCCTCAAACGCGGCGACCAGCTTTGGCTCGCGTTTCTTGAAAAAAAAACCGACGGCATTGAGACTTTCCGCGGCCCCGGTGGCGTTCGCGAAGCTGTTCCCCGTGACACTAAATATGTCCAAGTTGTTCCAACATTGGATTGTTGTCAAGATTTCCAAGACGCAAAATACTTAATTCCTGTCGGGATTGTGTCCCAAGTTACGATGAAAAGGCCTTCCCCCGTTCAAATTAACGATGCTTTATATGTCACCGAAAAATGTAAACTCTTAGAACGCATCGAGGTGCTCATGCGTATTTAAACAAAAATGACGTATATAAATCACTTCATATTTATTAATCTTATCATGTACCAGTCTCAGAAACGTAGACGTATCAAACCTTTTGCACGCCCCACTTCTTTTGACATCAATGTTGTGTATGATATCCGTCATTACCAGTCTATCAAGTACGGAAATGTCGTCGACCCTTATTTTCCCGCTCACGGCACTGACGAGGCGTATCATATCCTTGAGGGCGAAGTCTTGATGCAGACCAACACACAACAGGTTCGCAGATATGGCGACCACCAATTGCACGTCTTTTCCTTCGCCAACGGTCTCAAAGCCGATGGTGCGGTGCTGAATGCCAGCTACAATAAGAAAAAAACATTGCCAGACGGCACTGAGGTCGATGTTGAGGTTCCTGAGAAGGCCGCTGTCCTCGGTGGACTCAAATACGCCGGAGTTGCCGTGACTGAATTTTCACCAGAGAAAGATATTTTTGAACAAGGATTCGTCATGACGATGGCGGGCCTGAATACTATTTTTAACAATGGTGCTTCCATCATCTACCCAGGTGACGTTGTCTGTGCCGATATTCCCGTGCCATCGGCCAGAGGCGTGCGCAAAAACAGAGCTCTGCAAACGGGTATCCCACGTGAAAAGCTTCAGTTTATTATAACCCCTCTGCGCGACCTTATCACTGCCGTTGATGGAGACGAAGTCCTCGCTTCTCGTTTCATCATGGGTACAGCTCTTTCTTACTCGCGTCCAGGTAGTTCTGTCGACATTGTGCTGCACAGATGTAACACAGTTGTCAAGCGCCCCGGCGCCGGCGCATCTGTTTCTGCCAGTTCCCGTGCAGAGAAAAGTAATTTCAGTTCTGCAGAAAGTTCTAAAAAAACGAAAAAGACTAAATCTAAAGATAAAAAGTAAATATTTTCAAAACAAGTAATTTCTATTATAAATAGACCCGTTTATATTTTTATATATCATGGCATGTACTCTATGTTCTAAAGAATTGGGAGACGACAATTTAGCGGTATTCCCGTGTGGCCATTCGTTTCACTTGTCCTGCGTCTTTACGCATTCATTTAAAACGACGTGCTCTATCTGTGAGACGAATAGTTATCCGGATTTGGGTACCGACCGCGAAATCGCGATGACGGCAGACATTGAAGCCAAAATAAAAGAAAGACAGTTGAGACCCAACGAACCTTTGACCTTTTTACAAAAAGTTACGGCAGTCATTTCGCCTTTGACGCCGAAAGCGAGTACCTTTTTAGACCACGTTCACCATAATAACAAATTGTCCGTTATCCGTTCCAATGGTTTCGGCCCGTCAGACGCCGTACAAGAGCGTATCCCCTGGGGTAAAATTCATACTCGATATTCGGGCTCTGATGTGTTGGATTTCGGATTTGAATGGCAACACATGGTGGACATGGGTATTGTACCTTCACAGTTGTCCAAATTCACATGGACACAGCAACAACACAAACTTCATTTAAATGCCGAGGCTTTGTTAGCTATTCGTATGACCGTGTCTGAATTGGCACGACTTAAATATACATCTCATCAGTTGATTGAGTTGGGGTTTGATTGGACGGTACTTACAAGAATGGGCGCTACAGTGGATACTTGGCAACAATTTAAATTATCAATTACGGACATTAAGAGATATTGGTCTCCTACCGTTTCACAATGGGTCGCTGCTGGGTTTTACGACAAAGCGAGACTCGAGAGAGCCGGGTGGGACATTGAAGATGTTGTAGAAGCATTGCCAGTGATGACAGAGCGTTGCGCGGGTCGTGTTTTAAGGCTTGCGTTTTAAAAATGTATATAAGAAATACACACAACAAGTCAAAAAAACAACGAGCCAAAAAATCTCTTGTGAATCGTATGCGATAGGGTTGGTACTATCCGTCGGTATACTTGTTTGAAAGCTCTGGAAAATAGACGTTTCTTCTACAACATCTATGGTAGACATTTGAACAAATAAACAAACGCATAAATATTGTTGGTGAAACTACATAGAAATGGATTTTTATTTGTTTAATTTTTCTTTTTGTTGGTCTATAATATTTTTAGGTATCGGTTGTTCGTATTGACGCAGCCATGGTTTGTAACACGTATTACATATTGCCAAGGTATCCATCTTCTTGTCATCGTCTTCCGTTTGAATCGTTGTCCACGAATCCTTGCCGCGGAACGTGTTACAAATGTAGCATTTCACTGTCGTATAGAGAGTACCCTCTTTGAGACATTCGCCACATGTCAGACCATGTTTGTCTATTTGGTCGTGATTGAAGCAAGTCGGATTGCCACACGAAGGACAGAACAAATATAACTTGTTGTGGAACTGAAACAAACACCCTGTCATGTTAAATTTAATACACTCTGTATTCGCACAGAGTTCGTTTTGCATCATTTTACGTCTCGTTTTCCAATCTTTTTTGATGCGTCTTTTGCGATGCTCTTCAAGTTCGCCACTGTCGAGAAATGCATCGACTGCGATTCGCTTACGTTTTTTTGTGTCCGTCTTCTCACATCGACGTCCACAATAACATTTCAGAGTTTCGTCGTCCACAATGATTTTGTGATGGCCGTTGGCAAATAAGTTACTGCATTTGGCGTCTTTTTTGACGATAAAGCCTTTAAAGCTCGAACAGGACAGACAAACGTATACCTCGCCAACATGTGGCAAGAGTTCGTCGTTCGGAGATAGACCATACCGTCGTTGGAGTGCTTTGCATTGGCGCGTGTAATAGTGTTCGGGCAACGTGAAAATTCGTATTTCGCGATGGTTTTGTTCGAACGCGAAAAATAACTCGCGAATAGCTTCAAATTCATATCTAGGTGATGCGTTTAGCAGTTTTCGCAAGTCGGAGCGGTAGGTGTTTTGTTTGTAATGTTGGTACATATTGACGAGAGCATCGATTGATTTTTGGGACACATTGAAAAACTTAAGCCAGTCGATGTGTGGGTCGCCTCGAGGAACGCGTTTTACCATGTGACGTAGTAACAAACGATACTCCATAGGGAATTCTACATGTGGATTGACTTGGTGCCGTTGTTCGTCGATGCGGTCACACATCGCAATCACATTTTGCGTAAATGTTAACCTCTGAGGCCGATATAAATTTCCAAGTTGTTGTTTGTTCACTTGCATCAAGTTGGACTCGATTTGTGAAAGCCAATCTTGAATAGTATTGTGTTGCAATACGTTTACTTGGACAGTTTTTCGCACCAAATCCATTGCTGACCACACTGTGGTCTCGAAAGTATTCCATTTGTAGGTATTACACAATTCTTCGTAGAGGGCTGGAATCATGCGCATCGAATACGTTAGGAATTCCTTGATAATGTAAAACAACAAATGTTGGTACGTCGTGAACAACCATTCCTGCAATTGCATACGATTGGGCTTGTCGTAAATAAAACGCCGAATGATTTTCTTACGCGCATTCCACGACAATCGTTTTTTATTGTGTTGGTACATACCTAACAACGAGCACAGTAGTGCCGAACGCATAAATTCATGCACCAAGTCGTCTGTCTGGCAATAGTTGGATATAATTTCTCGAAGGTTACGAATCTGACAACGTTGTGGTAACGCTTTGCACATGAGATGCACGATAGGTTGCATCTTGGGCTTGTTTTCGTTCCAAAAGGAACATTGTAATTGTAAACTGATAATATCAGGCAACGCGCCTTCGTGTAGAACCGTTTCTGTTTTGGGGTGATATTTTCGAAACACGGCTCGAACATGTTCGGCTGCACTGTCTTCGAGTGCGCACATGAGTGGTACGTGCGCGTCGTAGTAAATATGTAAGTAGAACAATATTTCAGCGTTATCTTCAATGTCGATAAGATGCACCGTTTGGTGAATAATAAACGCCAGTTGATGCACCCATTCATGGTCGTGTTTAAATGGCCACCAAATGTAATCGGTGACGCGGCCAGTCGTTTCGGTGGTCTGCAGTCGTTCCCAGAAAGTACCCATGAACAGCCATTCATATTTGGAGCCAGAATAATGTGACAATAACAATTGTTCCGGCATTTCGCGCCGGTGACCGTCATCAAATTCAAAAGGACAAATGCGCCCGAAACCTACTCCTTGGTCTCGGGCGCCTGCGTTAAAAAATGTATCTGCTGGCCGGGGTATTTCATACGCCACTGTTCATAATAACGGACGCCATTTTGAATCTTTAAACGGTACGCGTTTTTCAAATGCAGCACAACTGGGTCGAGGATGCCCTGGAACACAGAAGGCGATGACAAAATGCAATCTTCCATGCAGTATTCACCCTCCTCACCCACAATATTACGATAATCTTGCAGAATAACATTGTTCTTGACTCCCATGCCATCGGCGCGAATATTGATAAAGGCTCGGGCGATTTCAGAACGTTTGCACATGAGGCACAGCCGTCCTTCCGACGGCAATTTGCCCGTACTTTTGTACTCTTCTTCTTCCGTGGGCAATAGAAATTCCCGCAAAACAAATGCGTTTTCTTTGACGTGTGGCAAATGCATGCCTTGACACTGGTCGCCCATAATACATGGGCGTTCTTTTCGCAGTGGTTCGCGCAGATATTCTTCTTCATAAGCACGGGTAATGACCTGAATCGATACGCGCAAATGTTCCTTATGTTTAATGTCTTCGGGCGACATCGTATCACACGGCTTTTGTTGAACGAGAGCGCGAACATACGGGAAATCATACGGTCGCAAATGCGACAAGTCATTACGTTTCCAAAAATCTTGATTCTGTTGATTGAAAAAAGTGGTCTCCGCCACCATTAGGGTTTTAGACTGGGGCTGCTCATCAGAAGACGTTTGTATAATATCAGGCGTTTCTTGTTCGAGACTTTCTTTTGACACTGGTAGTGAAGCAAAGGTAAATTCCGTCGTCTTTTGGCGCTTCCGTTTCACATTTGACATCGGTTCAAATTTATTCCAATGGACAGAAGTCATATATTTAAGTTTCTATTTTTTCCTTATATAGTCGTTTTTGATCAATATTGACGAATTGGATTTTTGAGTTTTACTACTTGGGACTCTTTTATTTAAATAAAAATGAATATATTTTTTGTCTTGTCCGCCTGTTTATGGTCATGGCTCGTCGGGCGGGCAATCGCATTTGGGCCCAAATGTTCCGTCATCACATGGATTCCAGACGTCGGGGTAGATTCTTGGTATTCACTGACACCGTTCATTGGCAAAATGCCGTCCACACTTCTTGTTTGTATGCCCATTGTATTCATATTATTCTCCGTTCCCACATTGTTTATGAATAACACCCTTACCCATAGTATCATGGTCATCATGTTGGTATCCGAACAATGTTACATTCCGATTTTTGTCACGAGGATATACGACGGCATACCACAGTGGCCCGCCATTCAAATAACTCTATACGCATTATTCGTATACAGCCTTACGTACCGCAACGCGGTCGTTATTGTGTCCATTCTCGTTAAAATGGCCCTATGGACATGGTTTTTATGGATAGAAATCAAGATTAAAAACAAGATTATTCGAGAAGAGTTGCCGTACACAGAGCGTCAACCGCGAACCGTATAAAGGCACTAAATGTCTATATCACATGTCGGCAGGTCTACAGAATAATGTAAGACTTCGTGTTTTTCTTATCTTGATTTTATCTCTATTCATACGAGTTACACGAATAAATAGCTCTTCTTCCGTGCACAAAGCCACCGGAATGCTAGAAAATAATTTTATTGTTTATGGAATTGTTGTACTATGTTCGTTACTGCCGTTCAAAGCGACATGGATAGCGGCAATCGCGTTTCAGCTAATAGCACTAGTACTGAATACCGCCGCCCTGGGACTTGGGGCACTTGCCACGTACAGGTGTCGAAACCAAACCGGATGTGTTCAAACACTACCCATGTCACTAATAACACTTGCGATGGTTCTAATCGTATTTGTATTTGACGCCATGCAAACATGGGACATATACCGTATTATTAGAGCCCCCATTTTTCTTTCATCTGCCACACAACGCGTGCGGATACTACTCTCTTGGGCACTGCCTTTTGGATGGCTCGTGAATATTATCAACGTAGTCAATTCAGAGTGGTCGCTATTCATATTTACAACGGCGCATCTTATCGTAGACCCGATTGTTATTTTAATGGCAAACTCACAGGAAAATATATTCATTGCGACCATCTTATTTGCTACCATTGTCATGGACATACTAGCATGGGTTATGAATAACAACACTCTCGTCAACAAAGCTATTCCCATACAAATAGCGCTATGCGCCGGCGCCATACTCATTCTGTTCGCGGGTTCTGATACAAATAAGAAAGAAGATGTCGAAGAAGAAGAAGAAGATTTTGAAGTGACAGAGGCCAAACCAGGACTTCGACACAGAAAATCCGGAAATTATAAAATTAAGTTTTGACTATAAACCCCTCCGAGCGTTTGCTACATGTCAGACGATAGTCCCCCTCCCATTACCGGTCTTCGTCAGCGAAAATATCCAGAAACGCCCATGCCTGGCCAAGAATCAGATGAGGAATCTTTTGACGACCTTCCGAGACACGAAGAACCCGAAGACGACCAGCCCAAATCCAGACTTTGTGAAAACATGATGTTTTTTATTTTCGTGGCCATTGCCATTGCCCATTTCTGGACAGTATGGACGCTGCAGGCTGACGTGAACATACTCATGCAGTATCAGAAAGAACACGTAGACCAGTACAAACATATTGCCAAACTTTTAGAGAATATGCATCAAGTAAAATGGCATATGGTACCCGCTATTAACTAAGTGGTCTAATAAATTATTCATTTTCTTCTTTTAACCATTTTATACCCAAACCTACTATGTGTACCCCGTATCCCCGAATCCAGTAACTTTCGCCGTTTCGGACGATTTCAATCTCGCCAATACACTTGCCGTTGTGCGCTTGTGCCGTATAACCCGTCGTAACGCCCAAAAATTCGTTGTTTCTGGTGTAGACATGGATACCCTTCTCGGAACCAAAGTCGTGCAAACTAGAGAGGTTCATGTTTTAGTTTGATTTAAATCAAATTCCGATAGAATTGTTAATGTTCAGGAAGCGCTGCCACCACTTTGATGTCTACTACGTGTGCTTCTACACCGAGTGGGACAATGACGGTCGCGCGAGGAAGAGGCTTTCGCCGCTCCACTGTAAAAGATATGATGCAGCAAATGCACAACAGCAATAAAACGGGGAAAACCGAACAAAGGACAACTGTCAACGTATCAGGGGGTTCAGACGTCCTTGTAGCATTCATGTCATTTATGTTGTTACTACCGTTGAGTTTTGACTTTATCGGTCGTCGAGTTTGATTTGATTCAAATCAAAATTTTGAAAAAATGCGGGACAGCGTTTGATTTGATTCAAATCAAATTTTGAAAAAATGTGGGACAGCGCTTTGAACAAAGAATTCAAAATTTTGAAAAAATGCGGGACAGCGTTTGATTTGATTCAAATCAAAATTTTGAAAAAATGCGGGACAGCGCTTTGAACAAAGAATTCAAAATTTTGAAAAAATGCGGGACAGCGTTTGATTTGATTCAAATCAAAATTTTGAAAAAATGCGGGACAGCGTTTGATTTGATTCAAATCAAAATTTTGAAAAAATGTGGGACAGCGCTTTGAACAAAAAATTCAAAATTTTGAAAAAATGTGGGACAGCGCTTTGATTTGATTCAAATCAAATTTTGAAAAAATGTGGGACAGCGCTTTGAACAAAGAATTCAAAATTTTGAAAAAATGTGGGACAGCGTTTGATTTGATTCAAATCAAATTTTGAGTTTGGATTGCCTTTTGTTTTTCACTCGCACAGTATCGAACGACCCGAGGTTATCGAACGACTAGAGGTGTCTCGTGATTACACTTTCTTTTTTTTCTGTTCATGTACAATTTTTAAAACGAAATTATGTAAAAATGTTGCGATTAATCCGAATGTTATATAAAAGGACATTCTGTAACCAGCAAACATGGAACGCTATATTGAGATGGGATTTCAATCGGACGAAGCACGCGAAGCAACGGAACGCTTTGGTGACGATTTGCACGCCGGATGCCACTGGCTCATGGTTCGCCAAACCATGGGGAATGTTCCCAAGCGATTAAAGGCTTCTCATCAAGAGAATACTTATCTGGGCTCAACGATTCGTTTAAACGGTACCACTTGGACGGTGGATAATTTTGACAGTGAGCATGCGTTAATTCGTATTCGACGTGGTGATAATCTACCTTGTCGTTGGGAACACATGTCTGATTCACGTATAGAATGGCTCTCCATCACACACGAGCGGGCGTCTATGGTGGTTCCACGTGCGTCTTGGAAGCGTTCAGTGGGGTTTATACATGTCAGTGGTACATTTCTACGCGATTTAAAGATACAAATAACACTAAATAAGATGTTGGGCATCTTCATTCGTTGGGGTCGACCCTCATCTGATTCTGGTGAATGGGAAAAGTGGCGCGTGATTACTTCGCTGACACGCGAACATATTCATCGACCGAGTCGGCCACGCCCAAGGGGAGGGTTTAGTTCTGATGTTCATGATTTTCGTGTCGAATGGATGACGTATTTTCACGGTCTTTGCGATGTTCATAATGTTAGCATTGACACCTTTAGTAACGCGTTGTACAATACAACCGTCTCGGAAGCGGCTGCACTGTTTCCGGAATCTGTTCGAGCTGACCTTACTAAGAAATTGACGATGTGGAAATCGCCGTCCGACCATATAAAAACAGAACTCCAAAATTGGCGAAAAGATTGTTTGTCGGTGATTTTGTTCGAACCACGCGAATACCACGACAATATCATCAAATTCGAAGTGTTTATTCATGATATGACGTTTGTACAGCCACAGCATTATGAATCGCAATCAGGTCTACATTTGCAAATGCAACGACTTTTCATGTTACTATTTCCCAAAGAACGTCCCGACACGCTCATTCCAGGCCCTATTGATATGCAGTTTTTCAACAACGTCTTGCGCGCCTCTAAAAAACAAATCAAAAGTCCTTTTGTGAGTCCGGGCGATTCGTTTGAAAGCCAGTTGTTTCCGTTTCAGGAGAAATGTCTAACATGGTTGGTTGAACGTGAACGGACAGCGCCCTCTACCTCTTCGTGGGGCTGGACACAGCGCAAACTTGCTGATGGTTTTACATTTCACTCTTCTGCGTTTGGCCACATGACTTTGTCCCAACCAAATACGACGGTTCGTGGCGGTCTCCTTGCGCAAGACGTGGGTATGGGCAAAACCGTTGAAATGTTGGCTCTTATTGCAACGAACAAAGCGAACGGCCCGACGTTGGTTGTGGTACCGACGACTATGCTATCCGTGTGGATGGCCGAAACGAGCAAACACGTTCCGAGTTTGTCATTGGTGAAATTCCATGGCGCCCGGAGAACGCGCAACATGGATGAACTTCGTCAATCTGATGTCGTTTTAACCACGTATAGAATTGTGGTTAATGAAACGCAGCAACATGTCCCGACGATAGGTGCCATTCGGTGGGGAAGAATTGTGTTGGACGAGTCACACGAAATGCGGTCTGTTACGTCGGCCACCACAAAGGCGGTCTGTCGTTTGTATGCGCCGTACCGCTGGTGTATTTCCGCCACGCCTTGGCCGAAAGGTTTTGTGAACGCCGCCTCTATGTTGGCATTTTGGGGCGTCACGCCGTTTGACGATATTCATACCAACGTAGCTGTTCGGAACACGTCTTGTGTAACACCGTCCTTGTTGTGTGACATACTCTCTTCAACAACATGGTGGCAACAAAAAAGGCATGTGCGTCTCAATCTTCCCGCCATTACCAATCGTTGTATTGAATTAGCACATTCTTCGTATTGCATGTATGACCAACTGCGTACTTCTATCGTACATCGCATGGAAATTGACCAATCCACTCCGGGCATTAATCATCTGACGCGTCGACTTCATTACATGCGATGGCTTAGACAAGCAGCGATTCACCCCTTGTTGAATCGGTTTAGCCACTATGGATTCCCGGCCACGGAACAAAAAATACAGACAGAAACAAATTCAATTCAATCATTTATAGATACGTTGGGAACTACAAACTACGACCACTCTTTGCGCGACCTTATTCAGTCTTGGGCAGATGGTAATGAAAGGTGTGCTATTTGTATGGACGCCATGGACAGACCTACTGTGACGCCCTGTCATCACATGTTTTGTTTCGAGTGTATTCAATCTTCCTACCAACACGATTCAATGCGCAAATGTCCTTTGTGCCGAACACCCGCCGGCAATTCGATATTACACGAGTTGTCGGTCGAGGAACCCGTTAAAAGCGATGTGCCGTCGACATGGTACACGTCAGATGCCAACGGACAACCCGTTGAAATGAATAAATGTACACACGAGTCGCTCGTCGCTTTGAACGGGACACACGGACATAAAATCGACAGGTTTATTCGACTGGTCAAAGAATCTACTGAAAAAATTGTCATTTTCACGAGGTTTCATGGCGCCTGGAAAATGATATGTGACGCTTTGCAGTCGTCCGCCATTTCTTTCGTGTCCATAGAAGGGCGCATGACTCCGAAACGCCGAGCAAAATCTATTGAACAATTTCAGAACAATCCAGACGTTCGTGTTTTTGTTTTGACGACGAAAACAGCCTCTGTTGGAATTACACTGACTGCGGGTTCGCACGTTGTCTTTTTGGAACCATGCACCGACGCACACGTTCGAAAACAAGCCATTGGTCGCGTTTGGAGAATTGGTCAAAAAAATCCCATTACTGTGACAACATTAAAAACGTTAGGTACCGTGGACTGTGTTAGCGATTTGGACAGTCATCTGAACATATCGAATCCGACCGGTATCTCTGTATAAAATCGTTTCTTTCTTTCATTAAACGCACAATTGTATCTCTATCCCCTACTTCGCGGGCATTTTTGAGCTGTGTCTCGAAATCCTGTAAATCATACTCGAAGGCCAACTCTAAAATGGGTTTTTCGACCGACATGGATTTAGAAAATTGTTTGTAAATGGATTTGGCTTTTGGGCCGTCGCTCAAATATTCACCCGACGATTCCGTAAGTGTTTTGCGCGTAAAGGGGTCTCGTGGAGGACACCTGCCAAATTCTCCCAAATGTAATCCGGTCAATAATTTTTTTCTCGTCTCTTTCGAATATCCTTGTCCACGCACTATCCAGGGATTGGCCACGAAATCTTGAGTCATTTTATCAAACAACACCTCTACACCGTTGGATACGTTTGTTCGCGCCTTTTCGGAACACAAAGAAAACAAACGTTGAATCAATAAATAGCGTTTTTGTTTAAAAAGTTCGTACGCGTGTTTTTTAAGTTTGCTTTCTACGACAGTTTGTTCAAGCAGGTTGACCAAAACACCGCTATAGTCATATTTATAAAAAAGTGACCACTTAATGAGCTTGGGATAAAATAAAAGCACTTCTTCCGCAGTCAGACAATCTTTATTTTTGAGCATTCTACAAACAGCTTTCCGAGCATCTTTTGAAGATTTAAATTCTGGCGCACGGCCCCATAGATATAGTTTTTGGACTGCAGATTCAATAAAACATCCGTGGCGCAAGTCGCACAACCAGGGGCCTTCTGAAATAATTTTCCCATTCTCCATTTCTATAAAACGACCTTCACGTTCTCCCTCTGTGAATTCGCCGCAAAATGTTCTCCCGTCGCGTTCTAAACATCCTTGGCCATTCCATATATCGTCACACCAAAAACCAGTATACACAGAGCCATCAGAATACTGCATAACGCCATGGCCAGTTCGCTTTCCATACGACCACCCGCCCGCGTAGACGGAACCGTCTATGTATACGTGCGTCCCTTTCCTATGGCGCACGTTACGCTTCCACTGGCCCTCGTAGGTGCCCAAAAATTTAGAGACCCATTTGCCATAACCATGTCTCTTATTATTAGACCAACTGCCAGTGTACGATTCAAAAGCGCTGGAATAAACACCCGCGCCATTTTTGTAACCAGAACGCCACGAACCAGTGTATACCGATCCGTCAGATTCGGTCTGTATGCCTTTTCCATGTTTCAAATTAAAATAAAAGTGCCCGACATAAGTCCCGTGAGAGTTTTTAAGGGTACCCTCGCCATGCTTTTGTCCATTCGACCAATGGCCATCGTATTTAATTTCGTTTCCTATTGAATAAACGCCGTGACCGTGGTATTTACCGTTTTTAAACTGACCTTCATACTTGAAATTTGGTGTTCGAAGTTCGCCATGATCATGGTATTTATCGTTTTGCCAGTTACCCTCGTACACAATTCCATTGGGGCCCACTTGGCGTCCGTAACCGTGTTTGTTTCCGCCTAAAAAATAGCCGTTGTAATAATTATCGTGACGGGCGTATAATCGTCCTTTACCGGACGGCTTGCCGTCGTAGACAGTGCCAATATAGACAGAACCATCTGAAAAATCAATAGTTTGTTGTTTATCGCATTTTTGCTTTTTATGACCTTTCATCGTGTGTTTACAAGTTGTACATCTACGTCTTTTCATTTAAAATAAACTTAAACTATTTATATATTACATTTTATATTTACTCGGCGGATGCGTCGTCAGTACGTTGGCGCTTAGGCTTACGTACTTTAAGCGACTCCTTCGTTTTAGCGTAATCGCGCTTGTACTGTTCGACCACGGCAGGATTCTCGACAATCTCTTCCAACGTTTTAATGGAGACGGACGGGACAGTCGTTTTCTCCTCGCGCTCGAACGTAACGCCGCCCAAATCGGCCGACATGATGTTGTTCTCACGCATGTATTGATAAATTTTAGCGTGGCGCTCCTTCTGCTCCTTGTTGAAGCTCTTGAGCTGTGCCCGGATGGCGTCGCCCTCAGGAATGGCGTTTGCGTAGTCTTGCTTCAGTTGGTCAAATTCGACTTCAGTCATTTGGGGCATTTCGGTGTCCATATTTATTTTTTATTTTATATTTAAACACGAAATTAAAAATACCATTATGACTAACATTTGTCATTTTTTAAATAGTAAAGTATCCATAAAATATTTTTAATCAAATGTGTGTATTTATAGTGACTACCTTTATGTATAATGTCAGTCCATAACGGGCGACGCCAGCGTCAACTGTTACCAGCGGTAATGGCGTTTAAACAGTTGGAAAAAATAACCGTCGAAAAGCCGTGCCTCTCCTTTGAACAGGCGGCACTTCTTTCTCTGGGAGGAATTGTGGTCTGTACGATACTCGCTACTTTTGGTATTATATATAAACAAACAGAATTAATTATTATGGGTTTTTCAGTAATGGTTTTAATCGTACTGGTGATGATTCGTTACTCATAGCGGAATAGACCATGTTCGCCTGCGTAATTGGCGAGAGCAAAGGTCAGATTATGCGTATTTGCCTTTCCCATGATGGGGTTGGCCCAATTGTAGAACTGTTCACAAACATTTTTAGCGGTGACGTCTTGCGAGTCGACAAACGAAAGGAACTTGGCCACGATTTGGGCGGGCGTGTAGATGCCGTGGTCTCCAAACTTTTGAATGGAGGCGGGGCCCATGCCGGGGATTTCATTCATCTTGAACTCGAGCAACGAACGGTTGACAAATTCGACGACAGTGTCGGCGCGCAAAGAACTTTTAGAGGGTTCGTAATTGAAGGAAGACATGATTGTTTATTTAATATAGACACTGATATTTAAATACATGCATATTCGCTACTTTTATGGATTTTAAAATATTTTATCCCTCTTTCGTATGTACTCTTTCATCCATTTCATAGCAATAAAGCCGAGAATTAAAAGGAATCCCACTAATCCATATGTTGTCCACGAGTGCCGAGTTAATTGATCGCGCTGACCGACACGAAATCTGGTCAAAGATTCTTTCAGCTCACCATGATTATCTTCGGACGATTTTTTGTGACTCAGATGTTCCACTCTCGTTTTTGTTAGTCGGTTATTTATATTTTGAATGTCTTTACGCAATTCTTCTATATCCCGCGCAAGTTTATTCCATGCGAATGTTTCTGTGTTTTCAGGGGCAATATCGTCCAAATTATGAATGATTTGAGTCATTCCAGTTTGCGTCGACCCATGAACTGACACTTGGAAAAAATCAACGACGGCCTCGATTTCAAACTGAAAACAATCCCTGAATCGATTAGAACGACTCGAAGCAACAGACACTACTGTTTTTTGCATGTCGATGAACGTATGCATTTTAAGTTGTAATTTCCATTTCCCTGGTCGTTTAAAAGCACCGAAGCACCTTTTTGGCAATGCGCCAGCAGGCATTTCGATGCGGTCGTTATGGATTTCAATATTAAATGGCGTCGTAGATGTTTTAATAGTAATGCCAAATATTGAATCTCTCGAATGTTTGTAGCGTTTTTCATTGCCTGTGTAAAAACGCTGGAGTTCAAAATAGGCAGTATCTTTGAATTTTTTTGCAAAGGTGCAGCTTGTCGTTTCACTTAAAGACGCCGGCCCAGTAAGTGCAATCTGTCCTTGACTAGATTTGACACCATTGTCACACATGGACGCTGGTAACTCTGCCAAAGCCACTGGCAACAACATAAAAAGATAAAACATATGAAATACATACAAACACGTTTATATAAACTTTAAAAAATCCAATTTTAACAAATGGTACACTCACTACTCTCTGTTTTTACAGTTTTTAACGTCAGTTCTTGTGAACCATCTCCGACAATGGCCTGTACATTAAAATCCATTGAATTTTGCGCCGGCACGACGTGATTAATTTTACAATTCCACACCTTTGTTTCGTTGGACGAAACACTTCCTGTGTTTTCCGAAGCCGTAAATATTTGACAAATCGTAGGTTTCTGCCTGTCAACAAGCAATGATTTGACCTTCAGACGTATCTCGCCGTCCTCGTTTATCATTAATACTTCATCCCCATGAACTACGTCGTACATATCGTGCCTCTTAATTGCCGACATTTTTGTTTTGTTCGTGCGTACTTAAATAGTGTTTGGACGCCTTTGGCGACGGTGTTTAATTAAATCCGCACGGACACCGCGCCGTTCATTTCGCCTCGTTAGACAGTCTAATAAACGGTAGAGACGTGGAAAATACACGAATTCGTGGTAGCCATCGTTGGATTCGCGGCAATTTTGCCTACAGGCATTTTCTTCCGTTACATAATACTCTCTATGAATACCACAGTGGAGACAATTCATTTTTATAGTAAACATGGGAAATATTTATAGTATTTATACAGCGTTATGAATTCTACGACGTTTGCGTGTACCAGCGGGATGCAAATAACGATAAAAAGTCGACTCCTCACGCTTGACCATTTTACCGGCCGTTGACCAATCATACACGTCGAAATCACCTGGGCTCCCGTGGAACATCTTAATCTTAAACCCCAGGCGACGCGTTTCTGTGCACTTTTTAAATTCGCGCTTCGTAGGATTCGGCCCCTTTATTTCGATAAAGGTCGACGTTTCGGGCAACCAGAAATCAGGCGTGTACTCCGTGCCGTCAGGAAGCTTCATCGTGGCCGGCTCAAACGTTGCTGAGATGCCCTGCTTCTCAAAAGCCTTTGACCATAAAGTTTCCAGCTTGGAACGGTGATTCGTTGCTCCTTGTGGCAAACAAGCGTCCATAGAACCGTCGTCTACGTAAACCAACTTGAATTGCTTCGAACGCTGGCCGCCGACACACTTGTATCGACCCCAGTAATACGTATCGGCACCACATCCAAAACTCAGGACATGAAAAGGTTCTTTGGACGTGTACACTAAGCGATTGTCGCGCTTTGTCCGCGGGTTGATGGATATGGTAGCAGAATCAGCGTTCACTTCGTTAAACCATGTGCGGTTGTTCGTATTCGCTTTGATGGAATGAACCTGGCCATCGCGAATGTCAATACAACTTTTCTTGTTGTGAAACAAGGCTTTTTGGTTGTGAGGAATCAAAGCGGGCCGAGACATTTTTTTATTTAAATATACACCGGTATAAATTAAAACATATATGGGTTACTTTTTTTTATTTTATAGGACACAATCCTATCTACACAGTACACACTTTTTATTCTTCGCGTACCACTTTTTAGCATAATGTAGTTTAGACTTCAGACAACTCCAAACATATACTGCAATCATCTTCACAGAAGTCATTCTTTGGGTATACTTTCACGTGTGTTAATCAAATCAAACGCCGGCCCACATTTTTTTAAATTTTGATTTGAATCAAATCAAACGCCGGCCAACATTTTTTTAAATTTTGATTTGAATCAAATCAAACGCTGACCAACATCTTTTTAAAATTTGAATCAAATCAAACGCCGGCCAACATTTTTTTAAATTTTGATTTGAATCAAATCAAACGCCGGCCAACATTTTTTTAAATTTTGATTTGAATCAAATCAAACGCTGACCAACATCTTTTCAAAATTTGATTTGATGTCGCGAAGCGCCAAACTCGCGCTGGCCCGCATTTTTTTCAAAATTTGATTTGGTTTTGCGTGGGACTGTTGTTGCAACCGCCGTGTAATCATGACACCGACACGAATCACGATGACAACTTATGTCGTTATCGCCCAATGGATTTAAAAACGTACATATGGCATACACTATGGTCAAGATGGACGTAAATACCATTAACCAAGTTGAAAATGTGTGACGGGCCCAGACCGATTCGTTTTCACACTCGAGTGGGTGCGAACAGTCGCTATCCGTTTGCACACCCAAGATAGTCGCGGTCGCTACCACACAGATAGCCGACATGCCAAACAATATGAGATACAATATATCTATCTCAACTTTACGACCAACAAAGACAAAACGCACGGCACCAAATCCGAGACCCATCTTGATAAGAATCACGGCCATCGATAGAAACAACAGCATACGAATATCATATGTTGTTTGCTGTGCTGTTTGGTCGTCCTCCGTAAATGTTGTTTTCAACGTTTGTTGTCCATCCACACACTTGCAGTTGAAATAGTAGTCTACGTCGTCCGTAGAAGTCATGTTCTCCATGGTTAACATCAACACCTTGTCGGGCCCACCGAAAAGATAAGTGGATGGATAAATGCTTTCGTTGTTGGCAATAGAAACAAATGTCACCGTCAATAAAAAAACCCACCAGAAAATAGTATAATAAGGATACATGACAGTATGTTTACACACACTTAAATAATGACTTTTGTACTACTTGTATTTATATCAGTGGTCTTCATCCTTTTAATGAGTGCATGCTTATCTAGTTTAGATTGTCGGACATTTCGAACAAATCTTTTTGTCCAAAACTTAACCTTCTTATCAGCCACGCTGATAGGTTGGTGCATTATACTATACTATTTCAATCCGTACCACAAGGAGTATACGTTTTTGATTTCGAGTACGGGCGCCCCACATATTTGGGGAGAAAATGTCCGCTTCGAACCGGGGCAAGTTTATCGGCCAAATAACGTGCAAGAACTACAAACCATTGTTAGAGATTCTACAAAATGTAGAGTCGTCGGTGGAGGTCACTCATTTTCGCCTCTTGTTGAAACGCGAGAGGATTTAATCGATATCCGTGCTTTGCGGGGTATCGTCTCCGATAACGGTACCCATGTAACCGCATGGGCAGGGTCGACCGTCGAAGAAGTGCAAATTTATTTGACACAACGTGGACGTACCTTGTACGGCTTTGGCTCTATTCATTCTCAAACACTTGCAGGTGGTCTCTCAACATCTCTCGTGGGTATACAGCCCATGGGATTCGCGAGTCAATGTACGTGGGCACAAACGATAGACGCCGTGGGAGCATTGCACGAATGGGACGATACCTATTTTTTGAGAAATTCCATGGGCCTTTTAGGAGTCATTGTTCAACTACAATTTGAGACACACCCAAACGTATGGACAACACATACCGTAAAACACATGCGTTTGGCCGCACTCTTTCACTATTTTCGGAACTCGGAAGTCACCGGCATCGATAGCGCCACAACGATGGAGAAGATACGCAAAGGTGTCAAAGTTGTCACGACTGTTAATACCGCTCAAAACATCGTCAAGCCAACAGAATATCCAAAATACTGGACTCAAAACGATTACATAATATATGACTTACTTATCTCGCCGTTAGCACTGTTCTTTCCTTATCTCCATCATTTTATGCTTGATATGTCCATTAACCCACGGGACACTGAGACGGCCCTATTGGGGTTTGATATGAAGCAATTTGGCCAGACGTATACCGATTATGTTATTCCACTAGAAAACTGTACAATGGCGCTTCAAGAAATGGCGGACGTTTCGCGATACGACACACTTGTTCGTATCAAATACCTTTCAGAATACAATTCGTCCTGTTTAGACGTGACACAGACACCGTCTTGTCGCATTGAAGCGTACGCGGGGCAGTATCATAAATACATATATGATGATATCGAAAAGTACCAAGCGATTTCTGTTAAATATGGTGGCTTCGTCCATTGGGGCAAACTTTACATGGGGAATGTTACAGAACAGATGCGGCGCTTCGAGTGTTTTCCTCAATTTCAAGCATTACAGGCGAAACACGACCCTACAGGCAAATTTGTAAATGATTATCTAGAAGGACGTCCGTCAGAGTATACCACTTATTCAGTGACCCATGTGTATGTCTATGTAGCCGTCGCAATATCGACAATTTTTATCATAAATTTAAAAAATTTGATTTGAATCAAATCAAACGGCCCGAAGAGGACAACAAAAAAAAATTGACAACTCTCGACTATAAATTTGATTTGAATCAAACTCTCGACTATAAATTTGACAACTCTCGACTATAAATTTGATTCAAATCAAACCCATGTCTGAGTACGGTTTGAACGAATACCGTGGTGCGCGCGCGAAAAAAGAACGTCTGTACGAACTCTATCACCAGTGGTATAATGCTGTCTACTCGTCAAACAAAGGTATCAACAAAGCAGCACAGTTTGGGATGTTCAAGAGTATTTTCAAGGACAATCAACGTATTTTGAAAACAGTGTGCAATTTGGATTCTTTGTGTGATATAAAGAAAATTTTGTACAAAGGGTTGCGACGTACTACTGTTATTGCGAACATGGCGTGGCACCGCTACCAGGACAATATACGCTTTAACCTGTTTTGCATATCTGCATACCGAAAAACGCACGTAGACGTCTCATTTGCTCGTCACATAATTCTAGAATATTTGCACGGGCGAGTATTAAAGCCGTCTACTTAAAAACAAATGGCCGCCATAGCAAATGAATCCGTGCGCCTCCTCACCACGGACGCTATGAAGCACAGAATGTTTGGCATCCGCCATGGAGAAGCGTTACATAATATCGTCGGCGGTGTATACGGCACAAAAGTCTACGAAAAGTTCGACGACACGACGTTAACAGTGAAAGGCATGCAACAGGCACTGGACGCTTCGGTGCCAGAGGTAGATGTGGTTTTAGTATCGCCTCTGATGCGAACGCTTCAAACAGCCGCCATCATGTACCCCGATACTCCGACGATTGCTCTAGAATGTCTAAAAGAAATCCCGCAACACACGGAGATTTGCAATAGACGGTCTTCGCGGTCTCTACTTGTGCGGTTATTTCCAAAAGTCGATTGGTCGATGATTACGGAAGAAGAGCAGTTATGGCCCGACTATATTTCCAACGCCATGCGTAAAAATCAGCTGCAAGTCTTTGTCAAGTCGATTCCTCAAGAACGCGTGGCGCTCGTGACGCACTCTTCGTGGTTGAAATACTATACAGTCGGGTCAGTAGAACCGGAACCGGAATTAAAACACTGTTTTCCGTATAAATTAGCGGCCTATTTCTAGTATAAAAATATTTATATTTTAATTAAATGTCTACTGAATTTTACGCGAAGAATTTCCAAAACAATCCCCACCACCGAGTGACCCCAACTTTGGAAAATGTTCGGACAAAAATATAATGAACGAGTCCTATAAAAGTAACCATGGTAAAAAAAATGTCATTAAAGAGGCGAAGAGCGTCATCGCCGCCGACCGCGCCAGTATCACCCAAACACGTTCGTGTGACAAAATCAACGTTCAATAGTCGTTACGAACAGATACTTGATATGTGGTCACATTTGGACGAGGCCGAACCGCTTAAAGACGACACTGGGCAAAAATGCAGTCGTTTTTTATTGGACAAAGAAATCATCACGGTTCGTGAAATGAGATTGGAAGAAGATGCAGAGGGTAGTCAATCGGAAATATATTCTATCTCCATTGGTGATGAAGAACAACCCGTGATTTTAAAGAAATTTATTCCACATAAATTAACCACCACTAAAACTGTGACCAATGACCCTGAAATTGAAGCCGAACTTCAAAAGTGGGCGCATCGTCATAAATGGACAGATTGTCATGGATTTATTACTCATGGATTTGCTCCGGACGTGAAAGCGTATAATGATAAAGCTATGATCATTGAAAAGTGCACCACCTCGCTCGAAAAAGGCGCTTTAAGAGTCAATAGTATGTTTAGCCGCATGCGTGGATTTGATAAAAAAACGAAACTTTTCGAACTTAATGATTTGTTGGGAACGGGGTCGTTTAAAATATATTCGTTTGCACAAGATATGTTCGACGCGTGTGGTTTGTTTAATAAAGACCCTAATTTTTCAAATTATATGTACCTCCGCGGTGAATTAAAACAAATTGACTTTGGTCAGAATCGATTCGCTTCAGAAGCAAAGTTCAATGAGTTTTATAATCAATTGCCTGCGCATCTTCAAAAAAACAATTTACGTGAGCAATTAATAGAGATAGATTCTAGATTCCCACCACTATACAATTGGTATACTGTTATGTCCCTTGATACCGAGGGCAAAGAACAGCGAAATTATGAAAGAGGAGCATGGGGGCCCTTTATTTTATCTTTAAAACAAACACGCCAAACGATATTAAATCAAGCTACTGCTCACAAAGCAGCCCTCGCATCAACGTCCAATATGTGGATTCAATCACCATTAAAATTTTAAACTTACTTTAAACATATAAAAAAACATTTTTAACTTCCTTTAAACCGGCAAACTAAATGACTATAAAAGTGACTACTCACACACAAATGACGCGGTCTCTGGAACAAATGGTGAAGGAGACTCGTCCGACATTTTATCACGAAGGAATGCCGGTACGTGCCGCCGGCATTCTTTTGTGGACTCGCGACGGCAAAAAAACCCTACGATTGCTGAACAAATGCAATCGGAAATTCGAAGACCTCGGCGGTAAAACAGACGTCGGTGATACATCACCTCTAGATACCGCCATTCGCGAAGCGTGTGAAGAAACCAACAACAGCATCTTTTCAAACAGGCATTCATTCAAACAATGTGCCGAGATGCTCTACAGACACGTCATAGATTCGACAGACATCCAATACAGCGACTGCTCTAAATATTTGCTGTTTCGCGTCTACGTCCATCCATCTATTCTATCCATGGATATGCGGCGATTTGGCCGTACCGAAAAAACCGAATGGGGTGCCCTACAGCATTACTTTCAATGGCGGTGGGAGGTGCCCTTTCACAACCAGCTACACCCGCGCCTACAAGGCCTTGAATTGTGAGTATTTATTTGGACGGACACTGTCAACACATGACCCTCACCATCTGGTTAGAATCGCGCCACACGTGCCCCAAATATATCATTCACTGCACGTGTGAAAAAGACCCATCCAAAGACACGCTGTTCGACTGGTGGAGCTTTACGCACGTATTCTGGGGAGGCGTGTACAGCATACCACTATTCCTATGGGACAATGACGTGTGGTCGTTTGTGTTCATGTTTGTCGCCGCCACTCTATACGAAATCGCTGAAAACACAGATTGGGGACGCCGCCTTGCTGGGTTCATGTGTTGCACAAAAGATTATAGAGGTGATAATTTCTGGAACAGCGTCGCGGACGTTATATGTTGTTCGATGGGCTTCTTAATAATGTTCGCAATTCGCTCTGTTGTTTCCTAAAAGTTGTCCGAACATAAACGTACGCTAGTAATGACCACATCAACATAAACCACAGATTCAAAAATATAGTGATGCCCGTCAACGGCATCGGAATAAACAATTGAACCGACCACATCAACGTCACAATGGCTGTCATCATGGACAATACAAACAACGGCATTTTATTTACGAATAGTGTAGAAATACCATGTAAAAGAAAATATTTGGGATTTTATATGTCCCATAATTTATCGTACAATGCTTTTCTAGAATCAAAAAACGCTATGTCTTCAGCGTTAAACATAAAACTAAGAGACGCCCCAGCGGAGGCGCAATACCGCTTCCACTCCTGTACCATGTCGTGCAAACGCCGGCGCTCGACACTCTGCATGGCGTACTCCTGCTTGGTGAGCGTTTGCCAACCAATGTCTTTAGGCTTTTTACCAAGGATAGGAAATTTTTTGTACGATTTGTTCATACTGCCGACGATGGGTACCGTGTTCCACCAATCGTACCGCCCATGCAATGCCACTCCGTACGTCTCTTTCGTGGCCTTTGCGTAGCCATTGATTTCAAACAAATGGTCCCCAGCGCCGTTGCTACTTAAATGCGTTACACAGCATGTATTTAGATTTGGTATTTGAAAAATGCGCCTCTTCTCGGCCATATCTTGTTCCGTCGGCGTCGGGTTCGTAAGTTGGCGCCGCTCGTAGATTACTTTGGTCACATAGTATTTTTGGTCGCTCCATCGGCTTTTACCCGCGGCAATAGCCTTCTCTAGTGTCATACACGTTGATTTTTTTTTCTTCTTGGCAGGCTTTGACTTTTGGTTGGCCGCTCGTTGTGCGGCGGTTGGCAGGGCCGGATGCGCATGAAATTTTTTCACTTGCTTTAAGATTCTGTTTAACTCGCGTTCAACTTGCTTCGTGTTCACGTCAGGATATTTTTTTTTTATAACAGACGTAACGGCTCTCGCGTCGAGCTTTTCGAACATAAAGCGCCATCTTCGTTTGAGTCGCTGGGGTCTCCAACGTTTGTGTAGTCGAGACAACATTTTTTATCTTAATGTCCATAGTTTTAGATCGGATTGAGGTCTTTAGGATTGATTTCATTTAATTTACCTATAAAAGGTCAATGGCATGTGATTAAAATATGCGTCTGACATTTATTATTGCGATGCTTTTTTTGACCGTCGTAAGTGCGGGTACATACGACAAAGCCAAGCAAAGAACCAAAAAAATGTGGGACAAAACATATGACAGTTCGTATTACAATGCCCACGAAAATAAATTCGTCGGTTTCGAAACAAAAGTCACTGAGATGGCCGACAAAACTGTTGCAGAACGCGCCACAAAAGCCGGGCGCGCGCTAAATTTCACAGACTTTAAATTGAACGATGGCCGCATCGCTGCCCGTGCGAAATCAACCGAGGCCGATAAAAAGGCCGCCAAAAAAGACGTGGCGCTTTCACGCAGAGAAATTATCAAGGGTGCTTTGAAACAGTTGAAGGACGGCGGTAAAGATGAAACATTCGCCATTGAAAGAACGAAAGGTGGTTTCAGCAAAAAATTCGAGGACAAAATGATTGCGAAAGGCATTCAGTACGTCGATGTGAAAAAAGTTAAGGCAAAGACCGGTAGTGTTGGCCAATACGATTGCGCCACTAAAGCAGATGTTATTTTGTCTGACTTGCAAGCCGACGATGCTTACGAAATTGTCCTCGAAAACGTCGGGAACTTTTCGTTCAAATGTCGGGCCCCTGGAAAGCCTCTTTCCAAGTTGACACTCACGAAAAAGAACGAGACGGATTTCAACACGTACAAAGCAGAATGCTACGACTCATTGGCTCACACGTGGACACTCGAGAACGACGATTTGCACGAAGACGACTCTTACACGTGCGATGGATATGAATCGTATGTGGCCTCAGATAGTGGGACGGCACCGACTGAATACGAGGTTGGTTATGCGGCCGGTTATGCGGCGGGGGTCGGCGGCAATTGTGTGGACAAAAATGACCCGACGGCCTTGAAAACGGCGTACGTACAATTAGGCCAATGTTAACAAAAATTATAACAAATAAAAACTATAAATGTATATTCACAATGAGTATAATGCGTCTATTCTTTATATCAATGCTTTTTTTGAATTCAGTCGACGCCGTTAAATTTTGCGCGAGTAGGCACTATGCGTGCGTCGATGACGCCGAGGCAATTTGTGCTGCCAGCGGCACAAATTACTGTACTAATGCTATGTATGGTATGACGTGGCATTACTCGGTCGATGGAGTTAGCGGTTGTCATAATTTTCAATCAGGCGATGACAGTGGCCAACCTTGTAACGGGGGGCAAAATCAAGATTGTTTTCCTCTGCAGAGAAATTATTGTGATTGTAAGGTATGCACTAGCGGCGCAGATTGCGTCGGCATAACAAACGCAAAGGGCCAGGCGGCTGGCTGTGAAGATGCTGTAAATATGACCAACACTTCATATTTTAAAGGGTTTGCCGCTGGAAAGCAGTGTGGTATTGATAATTGTGCAAATGCACTAAAAGCAGCGTATGGACAATTAGGCCAATGTTAATCATAAAAAGTAGAGCATAATCTTATTTCAAATCAAATCAATATATTTTATTAAAGAATGCTTAAACTAATTGTTGCTTGCGTCGCACTTGTATTCGTCGCTCATCATCGTATCATGAACCAGATGTTGGATAATATTGCTACATTGTCTAAGAACGCTACTCAATTTAATGAAACGGTGTATACGTGCCTGCAGCATCTCGAAGTCACGAGTGAGATGGCGATGGATAATTTCGCTTTTGTCAAATATTTGAAGGGGCGCGTGGACGCCATTGATTTGCGCATGGCCGCCTTAGAAAACACTATAAAGCCGGGGACTCCGCCAACAAATGAAGTTTCCTCGTCAAACGACAATCGTGAAACACCCTAAAAAGTGGTTGGATTCGTTGGGACGTATTTGGTTATTCCAGGAAGATTTTCCGGTGTCTGAATCGGTTCGTTTGTGGCGCGAAAGTTCTCAGTGGGACGAATCTTGTCTCTTGGTGTTTATTTTTTGGGGCAAACTGGAAGATGTTGACCCGCCATTACCTAGAGATGGCGTGATAGAGTTAGGCCGCGCTTCCGAAAAACGCTCTGTGGCCGTGTCTCAAATATACGATGAAAGTGGATTTAAACTAGCGGCCTTAGTTGAATTAGTATAAATAATGTTTTTATTCTTTTTAAATGTTGTACGCGCGTTGGTTATTCGGTGTATTCATAGTGATTACCTTTGTTCTACAAGTGCGTAATTTTAATCGTTATCGGGTGGAGCGAACCCGCAAGCATTCGGAGGCGCTTGTGTATTTGAATTCTGACGTTTGTGCGGACGCGATTACGCGTGCTCAGCTGGGTACGTTTAATTTGTGTGAAAAGGCGGAGCACATTCGCAATGAGAGTCCGACGGAGGCGGCGATGTATGATATATTGAATGATTGGTATCCGTGTGGCCATGGGCGTTGTACTAAAACGTTCGATTGGTTATGGGCGAATGTGCATTGGTTTTTGATTGGCTTTACAATAGTGGGTATGATGATATATTTCAAGTGGGTGGAATATCAGCGCGACCATATGTTTACACATATGACGTTGCCGAGTTTGTTGCGCGACCGTCGCGTGGAACATGTCGATTAACAGTATATATGGACGTCGTCCAAAGTTAAAATGGAATCTTGGGATGAACATGAAGTCACGTTTGCGCCCGCTGAAGGATTAGAAAACAACGAAACATCTGTGCGCGTGCTCGACCAACAAGATTCGGCCCGCACCCAGGGTCAAAAACAGCGTGACCGTATTACGGCGGCGGACACGACTGCAGACGTCGAAGATATTGTTGATTTTCAGCGTGGATTGGCGCTTGAGTCAAAGATACGTGAAGACCCTGGTTATAAGTTTTTAATGATGGTGTCTGCATTTTCGTCTCGTCGTTTGGGCAAACTGGTATCTTCGACAAATGGCGGCGGTGGTCGTTCTGGCATAGACAATATTTGCGCAGTTGTGGCCACGGACGCGTCGAAGCATTGGATGCAAGAGCCTGAAATATCGGGTGTGATTTATTTGTCGCCGGATGTGTATGGCCATATCAAAGAAGCCCAGTCTATTTGTAATCGCGGATTTTCGGGCGCTGCATTGAAGACGTTGATTCACAATCCACAGCACGCAGTCTTATTCGCGCGTCTAGTTGCGATTCGTATGGGGTTGTCTTCTGTATTGGGTTCTATGCGTCCAAGTATACGCGATAGAACGTTTTCGCGTTTGCATCAAGAGCAGACGGCAGTTTTACATAGTTTAAGGTGTGTAGGTAGTCAACAGCAATATGCCTTGTGGACAAGGCCTAATAGATAAAAATAAAATTTGTTTATTTATAATATGTGTTCGTAAACTTCTCTAGGAATATTGAGTCTCCCGTTGGAAACGTATTTAGGATTGAACAGTTTAAAGTCGCCGAATTTCTGTTGGACACTTTCGATATTGGCCATGAGTTTCTGCATGACTGGGTGGCGCATTGTGAGTGGCGCTGCAATCATGGCCGCTGCGTTGGGCGATTGTTCTGCGGTTGGTGTGAGCCTGAGAACATCTTCGGGCGCCAAATGGTCTGAAATATCGTCAGAGGCCGAAAACGCGCAGTGGCGCATCTTGAATGTATCTGTCAGAAGAATATCAAGTTGTTCTTCCATCGCTTTAATATTTTTGACAGCGGGCGGTTGCATGACTTGTGCGTTCCATGAGAGTTCGCCCTTCCAGCTACACGTATTCACAATCCGCTGGCAATTTTGTGCGGAGAGGTCGTTCCAGGCGTAGAACGTTGGTGAGGCGCCAAGATTGGACAGTAAAAATTTACTGTCTGTCTTCCCAGTCTTGTACATACGATATCCGCCTAGTGCTGACGATTTAACCAATATTTTTTCGGCGGTGCGTACAGCTGCGTTGGCGATGTATACACTTTGAATGTCCGATAAGACGGAATGTGTCATATCGGAATGGACAAGTGTGGCGGACTTGGAGATTTTTTGCGCCGTAGCGGTGCGAAGGGCTTCCGTCTTTTTGACAATGGAGTAAGCGTTGTCGAATTTCATGCGTTTCCACTGTGTGTCGAGTTCGCCGGCAGTGACACCGGTTTGGAGCCATTCTTTGTACTTTTCTGCGAGCAATTCTTTGGCAGAAGTGTTGACAATCAAATGATTCTCGACCTGTTCACACCCAAATTCGTCCGCGGTCGAAACTTGATAGGTGCCCACCGAGTTGTTGCCGTCGGCAAGTGCAAGGTCTTGCAAAACCGATTTGGCGACGGGTGCGTCCAATTTGAATACGGAGCGACCACGAGCAACGTCTGGGTGGAACCACGCGGCGTCTTCAGGACTTAATTTGTATTCTTTGGAGAGCTGCACGACTAATCCTTGGACAATGACGGGCAAATTATTTAAAAGGGCGGCTTCTTTGTCCACGGAAAAGTTGGGCAACACAGTAACGGATTTGACATGCTCCGATTGTTTGCTGAGTGTAGCCACGACGGTTTCCAAGGCTTTATTCATATCGGAGTTCATAGTAAGAACGGGAGACTTAAGGACAGTGATAGACATTTGAACTTAATAAGATATATTATATAGGGTGTTTTGGTTGTTTGGTGGTGGCTCGGCGGACATCCATGCGCCCAACCATTTATGCCAAACTTCTGGAGGAACATTCATAAGATGTCTGCGTTTTCCACAATCCGCGTCAAGACATCTCTGATATATTTTGCGCTCGGTTAAATCAATCATGTACCAGATTGCATTGCCTTTGTGTGTTCTATTGGCAATGTAACATTTTCGCGAATTGGCGGGTACAATATAGTAGCCCGTTTCCAACAATTTAATTTTACGCCGAATGATTTTGGCCTGTTCGTGCCTGTCGAGCCAATCAAGTATCGGTGCCAAAAGTGGATTTCTGTCCAAGAAAGCGCCTCCTGACGCCCGTTGTGATTTTGGAGACCAGGTATCGTTGCCATTGTCCACAAACAAATCTTCTGGTTTGTGAGAAGTGGATGTCGGTTCAGAATTGTCAATTTCGAGACAAGTGAGTGGATGCGCACACGGAACTTGTACGATTAAGTCCTGCCATGGTACCTCTGAGCGTAAGACGCGTTCTGAACCCATTTTGCTGGAGCCGGACAGTCTGAACATGCGATTTCGCGTGTAAACGGCGGTATCTATGACCCTTGCTAGGGGCGAGTCGTCCATATACAAGACGAGTCTCCTTACAAACGCACCGACGTGATAAACGTTTTTGAGAATAACGTTGGTGACAATGATATGCCATGAATATTTGTTGGGCCCCGACGAGTCTAATAATTGAATATCAGGTTGACTACCGACAAATTTTGCGATAATGCCGGCCCGAAGCAGTTCCACGAGTTTGTTGATATCGAGCGGGTACGTCGAATCAATGTCTAAAAAGAGTCTGGATGGTCGGTGTTCCATAAGACATTCGTAAAAATGTGGCTGCACCCTATTATTAACGATGGCTTGTAATTCTACGAGGGTTCCGGCATAGAATTGTTTTTTTCCTGCTTGGTGAACGTCCTCGGCGAAAACGTAGTCCGATTTTCGCTCGATGGCTTCACGCAGAGTCGGAAACATGTTTTTTAATATGAATATCGGCTGTTAATTTTAAACACTCATATTCGCATCTTATGTTTATGTTAGTAAATTATTGTCAGACGAGTTCTACTGCATCAATTAACTTTTGTCACTTATATAAGGGGTCAACTTTTTAGTATCAACATGTCTAAAATTCACCGTCCAGAAAACAAAACTTTAGCTGCTTCCGAATCGAAAGAGACTCCTCTCAAAACGACTATTACCAGCGCTGCTGGCCCAGAACAGCCCAAAGAGACTTTCACCACGAGAGTTGTTTTTGAGGCCAATGCCACATCCAAGCAAATGGAGCACGGCGTTATTGTCCAGCTTGCCAACGCGTCGAACGTGTTCGCCGCGACTACCGAAGAAGTCGACGTTAGCAAGGGTATTTTGACTTCTATCAATGTCAAATCCATCTACTCGGACTGCTCGGAGCCCGTCACTTTTGCACTCAACTTGTACAACTCGTCCAAGAAAGAGCCGTCTATCAAAAACAACGAGGGTTGGTTGCACACCCCTATGAAAACCGATTTCGGTACCGAGGCTACGTCCAAGGACGAGCAGGGCTACCGTAATCTTTTGGCTGTCATGCCCTACGAGAAATCTCGTGCGGAGCTTAACGTCTATGAGCCCAATGAAATTGCCTCTGACCGTTACATCCAGCAGTACGGCAACTATTCTTCGGAGAATTTGTACGATGGTGTTGTCGCTTTCCCTGGAGAGCAGTACTATCTCGTGTCTCAAGACCATGTTGTCCTTTCGGTCATCCGCCAGAATTGGGAACAGCTCGGCATCAATGTTGATTCCGAGGCCCGCTTCAACGGAAAATACGTCCAGGTTCCGGCCCATGTCTTTGACCGTGTTATCACCGACCTCCAGTCACATGTTCTTGCCCGCATGCCATTCACCAACTTGAACGATGTCCGTGCCAAGTTCACTTCAAAACCTACCGCCCACTATGTCGATACCCACCCAGATGGCCCAGACGGCATGTACAAAGTGTGCGTCGAACTCCAGATGAACTACCAGTTCCCATCTGGCGAAACCACAGAGGAGTAAATAAATTAAACTATTTAAATAAAACTCTTAATTTTATGATGTGTCTAAAATGTTCTAAACCTGTACATAGGCGTAATTTGTGTTATCAACATTGGTGCCAAGCGCGCGCGGAACGATACCATTGTACATGGAAACCTTGTACCGCCCCCATATTTGCTTTGACTCTTTGTCGCAATCATTATCGGGCCGCCAATGTCAATTGTATTGTGCCCAATTGCAAACGCGCATCTTTTTGTAAGCAAGTGTGTCAATACCATTACCGGAAGAAAGTTTTCCCACCCCTTCTAAAATGCTCTGAATGCTCACAAGATGTGTATATGAATGGTAAATGTTTTAAACATTTTATTGGGCGGTCGTGTCTTCAATGTACACGTCCCACTTTTTGTAAGCAATTGTGTCGGCGCCATTATATGCGCAAATGGCGTCACTTGCGTAGAACAGGGTCTACTACAAACAACGAGAGACATCCTGCAACAGTGAGCATAATACCAGAGACCACAAACCATAGTCCCGCAATCCAATCGTCTGGTTGACAGTCGGTCATTTTGTTCATAGAATGCCATATATATAGACTTTTTTTTTTATAGAGAATGTCGTTTTTCACTGACGAGTCGCAAAAACGTTTTGTTCTAAAACCCATCCGTCATCCAAACCTTTGGAATATATTTAAAGAACAACAATCGGTCATGTGGACAACGGAGGAAATTCTTTGGGACAATGACAAACAAGACTGGGATACACTAGAGCCAGAGGCCCAAAATTTTTTGTTACACATCATTGCTTTTTTTGCCTCGTCCGACATGCTCGTCATTGACAACCTGATGGATCAATTCATGTCCGAAGTGACCGTCGCCGAATGTCGTACCTTTTACACTCTCCAAGCGTACATTGAAACCATCCATTCTGAGACATACGCCACCGCCCTCGAAAAATTTGCCCCGGCCGAGAAAAAGCAACATCTCTTCGACGCTCTCGCCACCGAACCTACCATACAAGCCAAAGGTATGTTCGCCGACAAATATATGAAACGCGACCGACCCTTTGAAGAGCGCCTCTGGGCATTTTGTATCTTTGAGGGCGTCCTCTTTGCGGCATCGTTTGCCTCGTTGTATTGGCTACGAACCAAAAACAAGTGTAAAGGACTCACGTTTTCGAACGAATTGATTCAGAGGGACGAGTCTTTGCACGCAAAATTTGGCATCGAGATGTTAAACATGTCAGAGACGCCGTTAGCACACACGCGCGCCGTAGAAATACTCAAGGAAGCCGTGGAGATTGAAGAACGTTTTATTCAAAAGGCTTTGCCGCAAAATTTAACTGGTCTCGCCACAGAACACGTGATTGAGTATGTACGTCATTGCGCGGAACGTCTCCTCGACATGCTCAACGGAAAGCACGCCAAGCCTTGGAATGCGTCCCAACCGCTCGCGTTTATGGAAATGATATCGATAGACTCCAAAACAAATTTTTTCGAGGCACGTGTGGCAGAATACACCATGTCGGGTGTCGGAAACGACGCGGCCGAATCAAGTTTTCAACTCGACGCCGCTTTTTAAAAATACATTTATTAACAAAACACGCATTACATTTTAAACCATTCAATAATGCCAAAAATTGGATTTATTTTAAATCAAAAAAAAAATTAAGTATCTCATATATTTATTATTATTTATCAAATATATATACAGCGTAAAATGTCTACAATGAGTTTACACTTCAACCGCTTAAAATCCTATATCAACGACCATCAAAAAAAATACCCTAAATTAGCGCCTGCTCTGAAGGCAATGGCGGAGTTTATCGGCCATGACGATATCAAAGAAACTGTCGCGAAAATGGTGCTTTTTTTTATATCGCAGTGTAAAATAACCGAGCTGCGGCGTTCAAAACGGTCGGCCGTGCGCCACCGAAAAAAGAGGAGGCGAACGTCTTCTATGTCGTCTACAGACGACGAAGACGAAGACTACAAGCCCGAAGAAGACGACGGTGCCAAACTGGCGCTGATTGCACTTTTGACACATTCTTTGCAACAACAAGAAGATTCATCGGACGACGAATATGAAGAAGACGACCCGCCTTTTGTCGCGAAATGTCGCGAACGCATGAATTGTCTCCAAGGACATTTTGTACATACTTTACTCTTGGGAAAGCCGGGTTCGGGCAAAACGACGTTTGCTTCGTTGATTGTCGACGTATGGGACGCGCTCGGCATCATCGATAAACAACGCTATAAAATCACCAAACGTTCCGACTGGGTCGGTAAATATCAGGGGCACTCTGTGGCCAAAGCCAAAAAGCTGATTGAATCGGCCAAAGGCGGCGTGATTTTTATCGACGAAGCATACTCCCTCATTTCCAGCAAAGACGGTGACGACATGTACGGACGCGAGGTGCTAACCGAAATCGTCGAGGCCATGTCCAACCCTGAAAAGCAGGTTATTTTTATCATGGCAGGCTACGAAAATGATATGAAACAACTGTTCACACATAACGCAGGACTCGAGCGAAGGTTTGGCTATGTATATAGATTTAAATCACCACCAGCCAATTTACTCGAAAATGTCTTCACAAAACAACTGAAAGAATCCAAATGGAAGGTCGACAAGAAACAACGCAAAATTATCAAAGATTTTTTCCAACGTGTACATAAAAAACTGCCACACGGAGGTGGCTCCACACACCAGCTTATTTTTCACAGCAAACAAGCTTCCATTGTTCGTCAATTCCCACGGAAAACGAAAAAGATTCTGGAATTGCGGGATATCGAAGAGGGATTTAAAACTTTTTTAAAACATGCGCAAGTTTTCACCCCGACCCCCGCGCCGCTTGGCATGTATTTGTAAATATTATCTATTTAAAAAGCCTTCTTTTTTACATAAAATATGTTCCGTTGTCATTCTATTATATGGGTATCCTTGATATGGTCACTTATTTTTTCCTACACGCTGATGACACACCTGGGAACGACTCACATGGCAAGGACAAGCGTCCTGGCAACCGCTGCGGGACTTATATTCGTCGGCTCCGCCCTGTTAGTATATGAAAATGTGATGCCTTATGTAAAAACACTACTATGGTTTGCGGCGTGGTCGTTTTTCATTTTACTGGGTCTGATTTTTTTTACAGAAGGGTTATTCGGATTCAACGATTTAACGCTCAATCTTTGGGTTACAGCATTTACTTTACTGGCGTCTATCTTCTGGTGTGTTGTGTCACACACCGACAAAATTACAGAACCGGGGTTACATTGGTACATATGGTGTCTCATATCGATTGTTGCCGTCTCATCGGCTTTCAATAACACGTCGGCAACAGCTATTACCATACATATTGTCATGTGTGTCCTTCTCACAGTCGTAAACATTAGCTACCTGGTCTATATTTTCAGAGTTCAATCTCCGAACGATCAGCGTTGCCGCCAAATTTGGCGGGTAGGTAGTTGTGCTGTCGTCTCGATTGGATTGATCATCGGGTCGATTTTGTACAAGACAGAAGTTTTGTCGGCCAACACTTGGAGCGAGTATATCATGGCCACACAGGGGCTGGCATTTGTCCTCATCGTCGTCGACAGCGTTGTTGGATTTTCACAAAAGTACAAAGAATTGCCCGGAATGCCCGAGGATGATAATGACGAAAATCGCGTGTAGTCGTATAAATGGACATTATAAGATACTATAAAATGTACGAAACGATTGCTCTTATTTTAACTTGGATTTTACTTTTTATGCTCACGCACATTGCCTTCAAAAATATTAAACAAATTTGCCTTGTGTCATGTAAAATCATGACGGCCACCTATCTGTGGATGGTCATCTGGATTGCAACGCAAATCCATCGTTTGCCGGAATGGGAAATATCACTCAAAGATTCGGTTCAGAACATCATGAACGGCACCCTTTTCCGCGGCGAACTATAACTTGACCAAAGGTGTCGACTGGAAAAAAGCGTGTGGAATATATATATCGCCCACGTCCGCGCGAACGACAACGTGTAACAATGTTACAGAAGACACCGTTACACGTTTATTATTAAACATTATTTTGTCGCCCTCTTCAACAAGACCAGAAGATTTATTGTAAAGACCCGTGAATAAAGAAATAATATAAGGTTGAAGAGCATAACCCAATCCAATAGAGAGTCCACTAAACAGAGACACAGAGATAGCTGGCCCAAACAAATGATTTAACAGAAATACAGAGATTGTTCCCAAAAACAAAAAGTTTATCGAACCCGACAAGTAGGTCGACAAATCGAAATAAGATGATAAACACCAGTACAACCACTGTGATAATATATACAACACAATTGCCATTGTCACACATATGAAAACATCGTCCAAAGACTCCCATATGGTTACAAATAGAGTTTGAAACGAATCATACATAATATTATAATTTATTTAGCAAAGTGGCCTTTAAATAGTTGAAATCTCAACGATTGTATTAATATACGTATGCATCAAGGCTTCCTGTTCCATAGTTAAAAACGTACGGATGTGAAATCTATAAGGGTTTTTTGATATCCACCGGGGTATATTGCGAAAACATATGTGGGGGTCGTGTGTTTGGTGAATAAACAAATATTTAGAACGGTACGCCACGTTGTTCACACATCGGTCGACAAACAAATGCATCAACTCTTTATAGGCCGCTAAACGCCGCTGGGAACGCCGAACAATCACAGAAGCATTGTATGTGTGTCTCAATGTGTAATCAGGTTCCATTCGGAATACTATAGACATGTTACACGATTCTGGCCATATTAAATAGGAACGAATGTATAACCGACAATCATCAGGAGTGGAATTCATCAGACAACTTGCCGAAGCCGGGTTTTATACGGTTCTAGTAACAACTTATGCATACATTTTTGAAGAGTACCCATAGAGATTATTGTCGACACAATCACCACAAAAGCAGTGGATTGAATAAAATCGCGCCATTCTGACATCAACCCCATGCACATTGCAAAAGAGATGGCGCCACGAATACCACATAGTGAGAAGAATAACAAAGATGGTACTGTCCATTGTTCACGTCCACAACATCGTAAACACCCACCCAATCCAAACACCACTAACACTCGGCTCGCCACACACGACACCAAAATCAAAAAACTCGGCCCCAAAAATATAGTGCTCCTGCTGAGGGCGTGTACCGCAAGACCCAGCGTCAAATACACATACGCCTCAATAATAACAGACACATTTTCAACAGTTTCTGCCACAATCTTGGGTGGCTTTACCAGAGAACCATATGTGAATAGTCCAACAATGCCCGATATTCCTACAAACTCGCAACAACCGTAAACGATTAAAGCCACGATAAAATGAATAGAAGGTTTCTTCAGGCGCAGTCGTCGGACAAGTTTTGCCGACAAAAATCCCACAAAGGTAGACAAACACATAAATAAAATAGACGTACCCACCGCGCGCAAAGGAACCCAACGATTTAATTGTTGATGTTGTTCAGACATATTGGCAAACAGACGAACAAGCACCACAGAAATGGCATCGTTTAATACAGCTTCGTTTTCCATTACTTCGGCGATAAACTTGTCGTCCAACGATTTTGATAGCATCAATGTCGCCACTGTGTCCGTAGGCGCTAACAACGACGCTATTAACAACGCGTCCACAAACGTCATTTTCATATTAAACATACTCGTCCATGTCAAAATACCCCAAGCTATCAACATAATAGTCAATAATGTACCGACCAAAGCGAATACCATCGAAGACAACCATGTGCGACGAAGAGATTCAGGGCGAAATTTAAAGGAAGAATTTAACAAAATAGTGGGCAACATCAAATACAAAAACAAATCAGGGGCAAACATAAATGGAGTATCACTCGAACCAGACCAGGCCGCCACAATCATACCCAAGGTCACAGCCACCACAGAACTAGGAATCCATCGCACGGTTTCTACGGTATCCCACACAATTACAAATAATAGTAAAATTAATAAAACAACCATTTCTTGAGCCGCATGCTCCATTATATTTTTTATTTCGTCTATATCTACCCTCCTATAAATAAGTCTTCTGAAATCTACCACGGTAAAATCCACAGCATTATGCGAACACACGCCGTTGCCGGTTCCACGGACAACACTGTGCCGTTCAAAAAAACTTCACCTGTACCCACCGCGTTCACAAAAGCAGTATCGGGCAATTCACGCGGCAATTTACAAAACATTTGACCACCGCTGGGGTTACACGAATCTACATTCCAAGAACGAAGAATTTGACCTTCACACATGTTCAATACACCATGTACTTGGGGCGATTCCAACACCATTTCGTCCATTTGTGTAACCAAAGAATAATAATACGACCAAATCTGGAACATCATGACACACAATATTCCACAAATAGTTAATAATAAAGTTATTCGTCCACACCAATTTAAACTTCCCTTGTCGCACATTGTTGCCATTTAGTTCATGACGGTGGCATTTATATTCTTTTTTGACGTTTCGTAGGACTCTCATCATCCGTCACAGTCCCAGTGCGTTTAGGTGCGTTCGGTATACAATTTTTTTTCTGACGTTTTGGTGATTGTTCGTCCACAGACGAACAATAACCTTCAGGCGAGCTGGACAACCCGGTTGGCGACCCTGTTGGTGATGTTGGTGAATACGCTGGTGATGTTGGCGAGCTGGACAACCCGGTTGGAGAATACGCTGGTGATGTTGGCGAATACGCTGGTGATGTTGGAGAATACGCTGGTGATGTTGGCGACCCTGTTGGTGATGTTGGTGAATACGCTGGTGATGTTGGCGACCCTGTTGGTGATGTTGGTGAATATGCTGGTGATGTTGGTGAATACGCTGGTGATGTTGGCGACCCTGTTGGTGACGTTGGCGAATACGCTGGTGATGTTGGCGAATACGCTGGTGATGTTGGTGACGCGATGGGTTGTTGTTGTTGTTGCCACGCTGGTTGTTGCTGTTGTTGCCACGCCGGTTGTTGCCTCGCTGGTTGTTGCTGTTGTTGCCACGCTGGTTGTTGCTGTTGTTGCCACGCTGGTTGCTGTTGCCACGCCGATGGTTTTGGAGACGAAGTCTGAACCAATGCTGGAATACCCATTGGTAATTCTTCATTAGCAAATGTAGTGTGTGATTCCCAATCGGATTGTTTTGGGCGACAGACATTAGCACTCCATTCACCAAACAAATCTTCCGCTTCGTCCTCCGATTCTTCTGGCTTCCAATCGTCTTCGTCCCACCTTTTTTGATACTCCGTTTCGACGACTGCACCATTGAAATGCGAACCGCACACAGGCATTTTACCGACCAATAATTGTTCCGAAACACCACTTAATTCGTCGCAAAGACCCTTAACGGCGGCATTATGTAAAATTTCAACGGGTTGTTCAAATGTGGCACGTTTGATGGGCGTTGCACCGTCCATCATTTTTTTGACACCATGTCTATTGAGGGCTGTAATACCGCCCGCCCATGTCATCCAGTCCACAATGACCATGAGATGACGCATGTTGACGTATGAGCCGTCAAAGGATACAACGGCGTGTATTTCGTTTAAGAGTGCCGCTCGGGCAGCCTCAATTCCGTATGTATTTTTGATAGCCCAAATGTCGTTACATTGGATGCGTTTATGTCCAATGGCATGGATGGAATGTATGTGTCCGAGGTCAATGCCTTCTGTATCGATGACAAATTCACCTCCTTCGGTGCGTATTGATACGCTGGGGATTTTCGAAGAACCTTTAATGGTTGTGCCCATAAGTGATTTGACGTACTGATAAAAGGATGCTTCTTTTTTGGGGCGGGCCATGATTATAATTTCGCCCACGGGGTTGTCGCTGTACGCATAGTACATGTTTTTTGCGTTTTCCCTTAGTGCACGAACCACTTCGTAAATGTTTAGACCACTTTGAATCATTTTTTTCCTGTCTATTGTGCAATTGAGTACCTTTTTGGGCATTTTCTTCAGATTCCATCGTTTGTTGTCGGGCAATTTTAAATATTCTTTGATAACCTCTTTATTTAGTTCGAATGAATGGCTGAGTAGAATGTCTTTCAGGGTTGTTTTTTGAATTTCGTTTTTTAGTCGCCAAGCATTTTCTGGCCGCAGTATAGTGTCTGCGTGTACAGTGAGAACTGGTGTTTTCATTTTAGAAGACGCGTTAATAAGCTCTTCTAGCCTTGGTAGTCCGAGCGTGACGTTTTTGGCTGAATTACCGGCCTGATGGAAGGTATTGAGCGTCATCTGTGTGGTCGGCTCACCTACAGACTGTGCTGCTATTGTTCCAACCATTTCACCGGGCGCTACGATGGATTTGTACCACTTTTTGGTTAAAATATCGACAACTTTTTGCAACGATTCGACGTTGCATTGGTGTTGTGTAAGTGTTGCCAGTGCGTATATATGATACAACTGGTTTTGTTTGACAATATTGAGCAATGGCGTTACAATACGACGTGTCTCTTCCGGAGATGCCACGGGTTTGGAGGCATATTTTTTCAGTAAACGTTGGCAAGGTATGGGAACCGCCCATTTTTCTCCCAATTGATAGGGTTTAAAGAAATGGTATTGATTCCACGCGGTTGACAGTTCTGGCCAGTTCTTGTCGGAAGGTGGTTCAACGAGATTTTCAAAGGGACAGACGACCATTTCGTGGCACATACCGTCGATACCGTCTTCACCGTACAAAAACTGTATGACACGGTTTTGAGAGTCGCGCACAGACGTATCGTTCGCTACGTGAATGGATTCTAGTGATTTTACGAGACGCCTCTGAATATAACCCGTGGCTGAGGTCTTGACTGCAGTATCCACGAGACCCTCTCTTCCTCCTACGGTATGGTTCCAATATTCGTCTGGCGTGAGACCGTCGATGTACGAATGTTTGACGAATCCTCTGGCGCGCGGCGAATCGTCAAAAGGTTTAAACATGGGTAGAGTTCGATTGCCTAACGTCGGTTGGATGCGTTTGCCTTGGCAATTTTGTTGGCCGACACACGCCATAATTTGGAGAATGTTGACCATCGAACCCTTTGATCCGGATGACACCATGCGCCCAAGACAGTTGTCGGCCGCCATGGCGTTTTTAGCGATGAGTCCCATGGAGTCTCTGGTTTGGTTGAGCATGCGATTAATTTTGGGTTCAGCTTTCTCAGCGTGTTCTTTTCTGAGCGACACGGCTTGTTGGTCGACATTTGCACATGCTTGTCGGACTGCTTTGGCGGTAGCGGCAGAGATGCGCATATCTCCGATGCCGATGGAGAATCCTTGCGTAGCTAGCCAAATATGATTAATTCGCTGGAGTTCGTTAATAAATCGACACGTTCTGTCTGGGCCATAGTCATTGTACAATAGGTGTATAATCGAACCGTGTGAACGTCCGAGTGCTTTTTTTCCAATCGGCCCCTTCAACAGTTGGCCGTTATGAATGGTGTCTTTCCAGACAAAATCTTTTGGAAAAAGCATGGAAATGCATTGAAGGCCTGTCCATTTACCGGGCTCGACAGGCGTTGGCAATGTCTCGAAATCGTCAATCCACATCGCCATATTGCACATTTCAGCGTTATCCAAGAGTACACCGGGCTGCGTCATTAAATAACACGACAAAAGCGTGTCTTGAACAATGCCCATCACTGGTCTATTGGATTGTGGAGTAATAATATTTTTTGCGACCGACATCAGTTCCAAAGCATCGGCTCTGGACTCGTGAGTCTGTAACGCGTGTAAGTTCATTTCGTCCCCGTCGAAGTCAGCATTGTATGGCGTTGTGCACGTTAAATTGAGGCGAAACGTCTTTCCTTCGGACATAATTTTGGCACGATGACACATAATAGACATGCGATGCAGAGAAGGTTGTCGATTAAAGAGAACAAGGTCTCCGTCTTTCAATTGACGTTCGACAGAGCATCCTACTTGCAAGTCCACCTGGCCGCGCATAGTTTTAAGGTCAAGGCGTGTTCCATCTTTACGAATAATGTATTTAATGCGCGCATCTTTTTCACGAATCATTTGTTTCATTTGTTCAAAATTGAAACGGTTAATATGTTCAACAATGGTTAGCGTTTCGGCCACTTGCTTGGGCACGCCCACTTCTCGCATATCGAGCATCGCGTCGCCTGTAATCACTGTCCTTGACGTAAAATTGCATCGTTTACCCATCAACGTACCGCGTATCCGACCAGTCTTTCCACGTAAACGTTCAGATATTGATTTTTGTGTATTTTTAACTTTTGTGGGCATTCTGGTCTGGTCGATGTACATGTGAAGTGCATCTTGTAGACGCGTGACAGCATGTGCCTTAACGATTGAATTCTCATCAGAAGCTTTTTTGTAGGCGTTGGCGATGCGTATGACGTACAACAAACGACGTGTAATGTCGTCTTCGCCACGAACTTCTTCACCATCGAGTGTTGGTGACGGTCGGACACAGTTCGGTGGGATAGGTAGTACAGTGAGGACAAGCGACGACGGATGCATTTCTCCTTCCGGGACTGTAATTTTACTGAGAATTTGACGGGCTTCGGGTGCTAACAATGTGCGAATGCCTTCGTTGGGCGTTTCTACACAAATAGTAGTGGAATTTTTCTTAAAATATCGATGGGGTTGACCGTTACATTTGATACATTTTTTTTTATTGATGAAGTTTGAAACATGTCCACAATGTACACAAGTTTTACGAAGCCATTGCAAGACTTCGTGCATCCAGCCTATGTGAAAACAAGGACAAGGAAGTTCAAAGTGGCCAAAATGACCCGAGCAATCCGACCATGTTTTTTGACAAGAGGGGCAAATGCCTCGTCGAGACGATACGCCAAAACGTGGGTCACGTAAACCACCGTATTTGGGACGATTCGATTCGTACAGTTCGTCCGTTACGACTTCGCTTAAAGACATGGCTCGGATTTTTTCAGGAGAAAGAACACCGAACTTCAAGGAGTGAATCGAGTACATGTTTCAAACTTAATAATATAAAAAGGTTAAGTAAATACGATCATAAGTTAATCCAATATTTTAGTTATTTCCGTTAATTTTAGCAATTTGGCCCATTCTATCTCTGAGGTTTCCCGTGGAATATCCGGAGAGCGCACTAAACAAATGAGGGTTTCTGTCACGGACACTGCTCATGGAGCTCGAGGTCTTAGAAGCATCAAAACTGAAAGGATTGACCCTGGCGACCTTCTTGACAGACGCAGCATGCACCACAGAAGTGGTATCGGGGGCAATACGGCGTTTTTTGGTTACGATGTCCATCACACGTGACTCAAGATGGCGTTTCTCTTTGGCCTGTTGTTGGGCGGCAAAACTATCCATATCACTTTTGTATTTTTTGGAGGCCTTGTGGGCAATCTCCATCATCTTGACAGACTCCTGTGGGAAATTCTGCGCAAGAGCAAAAATGGCTTTTTTGTTGTCGTCCGTCATCATATCGGCAGGCAAAGAAGCCGACCAAGAATCGACAAGTGCCTTGGACAACGCTTCGGCTTTACTTTTGGTTTGTAGTTTCTCATTGTCCTCGCGCTCTGTCCAGGCGTTCTGCAATTTCATGAGTTCGGCATGTGCCTTTTCGAGGGCAGTCTTGGTACCAGAAAGTTCGTTTTCCTGGTCAATAACAAGCTTCATGAGCTCTTCTTGGTTGGTGGCCTTAGGTGCCTCGACAGGGGCGGTTTCGACTGGGCCAGTTGGAGTTTCAACTGGGGCGGTTTCGACAGGGGTAGTGTTTTCAACTGGAGCAGATGTAGGTTCGGTAGACATGTTTTGCTTAGAAGCTCGGTGATTTATATACTCCTCTTTTGTTGTTTTGTTCACACATGTGACATTACATCCGGGTCGTCGAGGTTCCGCACAGAGCGAAACTTCAATCGCTCTCTTACTTGTCGCACCATTGCTAAATGACGTGTGTACATGTTGTAACGATAATCCTTTGTACAATGTATGTCCAGAAGAACTTGGTTTTATTGCGTGCTCCGCAAAACGACTTTCTAATGAATTGGAATCGACTTTTCCGAGAATCCATTTTTTACCATCCGAATCGGTCCAATCTCTTTGGACAGACCCCACCGCAAGACCCTCCTCGTGCTCCAATCGAATGGGAACGTCCCGCAGATTCATATTTTTGGATTCGTTGGTCGTAAAATCAAACGTGGGGTCATCTTCACCTGGGTCAGAAGACGGAGGAAGGACATTTCCCACGAAATAAGTTGGCATAGTATATTCAGTTATATTCAGTTTATATAGTCATTATGTACAAACGGCCGCCCGACACATTGGACATGTCTGTGACCGACGCAACCACGTATGTATACACATCGTATGATACACATGACGACACGACAATGCAAACGCATCCATGCCCAACACGTTGTGACATATTGGGCATATCTCGGCGACGGTCGTCTCCTGCACGATGGGGCCGCTGTCGGTAATAAAAACGGCATGGCGTTCGTCTTTGTTAATCGTTATTGTATGTTCAATTTTTAAATGCCACATGATGGGCCATTGGGAAGAGATGTAGTCTTGTATGAATCTTTCGTACGGGGGTTTCGTTGGATTAAGACGCATCCATTCGTTCACTTTTGAATGCAATGATTGTGGGCTTATGTTCGGTGGTGCCCATACATGTAATTCTTGCATGTTAAAAAGGAGTTCGGTTGGTTTATACAGGATTCCCGCGGTCGGCCCTGTGGAATATTAAAGCCAACGTCTTTCATAAAAAATGAACTCAAACGTCGAACATTTACAAAAGGGACAGCGCGTCAAAATTAAGCGCGAGCATCTTAAGGGAAAAGTACCGCCGACGTGGCGAAACATTGCCATTATCACAGACTTTGAAGCCGACCCCTTGTTAACGGATATGAACAAACAAGGCGTACAGATTTATAGATGTGTTGTCACTTTTGAGCAAAAGCCGGCAACGCCGACAAAGGCCGACATAACCAAGTTTAAAGATAGATGTCAAGAAGCGTCGGTACTACCTCTTATGTTAGATTTGGTTACTTAGTAAAAAAACAGTGAAGTGTCTGTATTTAATTAGATTTTTTATTTGTAATCATGGGATGCTGTTCTTCTACGCAAACAGACAACCCACTTCTATCTTTAGAACCTACTCTATTCGAGCCCATATATGAGCGTGACTCGTATGAAAGCGAATCGCCGTACATCCTTAAAAGTGACGAATTTGTTGTATAAACACGGGTCTTATAAACGAAATGTCTGAAAAGGGCACCAATCTCGAGTTGTCTGACGAACAGCGCGAAGAAGTGCGCCAAATGCTGGCCCAATTCGGTACCAAAAAAGACAAACAAAAGGAGATTCAACAACAACAGAGGTCAGACCAGCGCTTGATTGACCCAGACCCATTGGAAGAGTCGCCGTCTGGGTCGACCATCGAGTGGACGGAACTCACAGCTAAAACGCGCCGATATCCTATTGTAAGAGAGACGCGGGCCACGTTCATTCCGTATATTATGGATAGAATTCCACTGAGCCTGACTGAATTGAACAGACACATTGAGCTCATTGGCATGGATATCACTTCTCAGAACAATACTCTAACGGTTTGTTCGGTGACACAAGCCGACCCCATTAGAATATTTCAAATTCAAACTGATGGAGATGAATCGGCGCTCATCATAGATACTACACGATATATTGTATAGATTCGCGCTTGGAATGGGCTGGCCATATATAACTGGCCGATATAAGATGCACCAGTGCTACGGCTGTCATTGCGAGCACGAAAAAGACCCACCCGATGGGTTTATCGTATTCAGCATACCAATATGGTAGTTTGCCAGAGATAGAGCGCCCACCGGCGCCAACGTACACGATTAAAAACAAATTATATATGAAAGTGTATCCAAGAGGTTTCCATATAACACCCATGGTTAGGGTCTTCATCTCAGTGACCATAGCAATCGCATTGAGGCCATGCGTCACAAATACAAGCACAGCATTCTTTGGTTTTGAACTTTGCAGATAAATAGGAGCGATGACGATCCAAAATCCCACACACACCACTATCGATGGCGCGAAAATAATTTCAAAAAGATGCCGGCGTACTGCTACAATACGAGGCGATTTCAACATCAAAAGGCCGAAAAATAACGTTTCGAGGGCAAATGTCCATATTGTATAGTAAATGAAAATAAAAGCACCCTCGATATATATGTGAAACAAGCTAACGGTTAAAAATAAAATAAACCATAACTGCCTTTGCATATTGTTTAAGCGTAAAACTACTTTTATACTTTATAATGTTACGTAAGACCAACGCGCATCTTCTACGAAAGCGCGCAATGATGTAAAGGCGCCTTTCATTAACTTTTCCACCAAAATAGGCAGCTCGTTGTCGACAAACTGTTTGAATTTCTCGGGCGGAACGCGTGGAGTCCCGTCGTTTAGAAAAATATCTTGTGTATTCTTTTCTTGATACAATGCGAACAACAGGAGGGCATGTTTTGCAATTCTGTCCTTATCGTTGGTCACTCTTTGGAGCATTTGTTGCAACCGAACAGAAGGATTCTGATATTTGACCAGGACATTCTCTGCTATTTTTTTACAAAATTCGTCCAGTGTAGAGGCATCCGTATTCACAATCAAGTGATACATCAAATCACTCTTCTGACGCACCAAATCAATGTCAGCATGTTTGCTATACAAACTCATCATACTTTAAGATTAGCGTTCCATTGGTGATCGTTATTTCCGCCGAGGATTTTTGACGAATGCTTGTGGTGTCGGCTATATACTTGACCACATAAGAACAAATGCATGACTTTGAGACCTTTAAGGACATTTTTCGTTTCTTTGTGGAGAGCAAATTAAATAAGAAATATGTGGAGAACATTGACAAAGAAATGAGCGCGAACACAGCTTCGTCCAAAACGAAAAAATTAATCGAACATATTCAAACGTTTCATACCATGCGCCAACAATTGTGTGGGCAAATTTTTGAACATCTAAACAATCACCCGCTATTACACGAACTTATTTCATCCGTAGCTGTCGAACAATACGACTCTGTAGCCCATAACAGTGTATGCGCTTTCACGGGACAACCAATGACACAAAAACAAGGAATGACACTTGTTATCGGAACAAAAAACAGTCATATTGTTACCATACACAAGCGATTCAAACTCTTATTATACAATTTTTGGTATCTCGTACATTTTGTAGACGAAATTATGCAAGATATTAACAAATGGCTTTCGACACAGCGTTGGTGGATACGAGGGCGACACACAAATATCACCAAGCGCATTATCAGACATCAAGATTCAAATTTCGCCAAAAAAGCATACGTCAAACTCAAAAGTATAAACAATTACATCCAACGAGATATGGTGTCCTTGCCTATAAATCACCCATTATAAGAGACGTGATGAAATGGCCCGTCGGTTGGCCTCTACTCATACTGTCGTTCTTCACACACGAACCATATAGAGAACAATTACTCGCAGGCCAAACCATACTATGTTGTATTGTACAAGAACATCACCCCTTTCACACCGCCACCATCGTCTCCATCGTCTCCTACTTTACACACCAAACAGATATACAGGCAGCACCGACGACATTCATACTACATCACATTATCGTTATTTGCGCGGTCGCCTCACACTATGTAGATATGGATTACAAGGCCATCATATGGGTACTCACCGCATGGTCGACAAGATGGCTGGGTTGTCAAACACTTTTTGATTCGCCTTTGAGAACACTGATAAAATGTATTTTGTTCAGAGCGATAACAAGCGGCCCGTGGGCAAACGCTACAGGAACAAAATGGTGTTGGCTTCTCTTTGTGCACGAAATTATGTGGTGTCTATTGCCCATACAAATACTATACGAAGTTTATCATAAAAAAAAAGAAGAAATTACGTTTATTGTTTAAACGCTAACGTCTATTGTTTAAACGATAATGTTTATTGTTTAAACGTTAACACTACTGTCAACACTCGGGCTCGCAAAGAAATTGTCGAACCAACTGGTATCGTGCTCAAACTCAGACGTATCAGCATCCATGTCTCCGATAAACTCGCCAAAGATGTCATCGCTGATAGTCAAAGAACTATCTCTGGTTAATGGCTTTGGAGCAGTCGCCATGTCTGTCATCAACTCGCTGAACATGCTGTCTTCGTCCACGGGTTCATAATCACTAAACAAATCATTTGGAGTTACTTTTGTGGTGGACGGCTCGTTGTTTGGTGTAGAGTCGAGCAATGTCAACATATCGTCCAAGACGTTTTTGCCGGACGTCTTTCTTTTTTTGACGACAGGCTGTTTTAAGACACGTTTTACGGAGCGCTTTAACGTTTGGCGTTTAACCCAGTTCGCGCTGGCGCATTTCTTGCACTTTATCTGGTTGTTACTACCCGCCATCTCGTCGCATTCGCCGCAACGTTTGAACGAACGACCCTGTTTCGAATTTGCATTTTTTTTTATGGGAAATGCAGTATCACAACCATCACAAATTATTTTGTTGTTGGTCGGTGCCATCTTGCCACAATGGCCGCAACACTTAAAAGAGCGCCCTTGTTTAGTTGCGCGCTTCATCGAAGAAGCGTTTGCGCCGGGTTTTGAAGCGATTTGGTTGAGCGTTGATATCATTTGACAGGGGTTGATATATGTTTAATGCGTGTTGGTAAACTTTTTTATTTGATTTAAATAATATTACGTTTAGTTTAAATAATATTACGTTTAGTTTAAATAATATTACGTTTAGTTTAAATAATATTACGTTTAGTTTAAATAATATTACGTTTAGTTTAAATAATATTACGTTTAGTTTAAATTACGTTTAAATTACGTTTAAATTACGTTTAAATTACGTTTAAATTACGTTTAAATTACGTTTGAATTACGTTTGAATTACGTTTAAACAATATTTCGTTTAAATTACGTTTGAATTACGTTTAAACAATATTACGTTTAAATTAAACCATAGGGCGAAATCCGCTACACATAACACCTACTTAAGCCGGGTGAACAAACATAAATGATACTCGACCAATGTACCATAACAAAGTTAGAACTAGAAGAGAAGGTACGCAGAGCAGTGGGCCGTCTCACCGAGAAACAAACCCCGCCCGGTGGCCCTTTAGATACAGATATGGGCTCAGATGGCAAAAAACATTCACTGGAAGCCTACCAACAAAGACTTTTCAATTGGCTGGTCAGGGTAGCGGGCACCGCACCCCGAGAAGAATGGAAAGCAGAATTGTACAAATGGTGTGAGGCCCGTAGGGTCGTCGCCGCTACGGCTATTCCACCAGTAACAAGACTTTAAGTAAGTATTTTAAAGTTATCCTTCCGTACCGTCGTCGACAACGCAACAGGAACATACGTCATGCATAGTATATTCCTGTTCTAAGAACCATTCGGCACCGCCAAAATGTACAGACTTGTTGCACGAATCACACAAAAGTGATGGTAGGTCGCGGTAATCCTCACAAGTTTGAGATTGGGCGTCCATGGAAAACTGCAGGTAACGTTGGTACAGGGGACAGGGCATTTTCTTCACCGGATTTTGATTTGAATCAAATCAAATCAAATTTTCATCAATGGCATTTTCTTCACCGGATTTTGATTTGAATCAAATCAAATTTTCATCAATGGCATTTACTTCACCGGATTTTGATTTGATTCAAATCAAATTTTCATCAATGGCATTTACTTCACCGGATTTTGATTTGATTCAAATCAAATTTTCATCAAAATACTACAAGAATACATTGTCAAAGGAGTCGGGTAAAAAGACGGCGTCGATAAAACCATACAGTTTCTCTTAATTTGTTCTTTTTGAGATTATGTCTAATTGTTGTAAACAATTTTTTGTAAGTACATAATCCAGATTTGCTGACAGGAGTCACGATTATGTTACTCGCGGTTGACCAAACATGATTGGGCCATTTGTACAGGGTGGGAACCTGTTCCGGGTTTGTCCCAGTTCGATATTTTCACAAAACGACAAATTAGTGATATAGCAATTAGTTATATAGCACTATAAATAATATTATACAATACAAAAATGTTTCGAGTATTTGTTGCCAATTATGATGGCCCTCCCATAGCCACGCCTGTATATGAACCTACGCCTATACCCAGGTCTGCATATGACCTTACTGTTAGCAGAAGACAGGGTCAGTCAGGCTCGGGGACAGTTTTCTTCAAAGATATCGTTGAAGAGGCCGTGCGCATCCAAGTAAACATTGACCCCAATTCCGACTACTACCGTAATGTCGAAGTTTTAATGCCGAACGGTGTCGGGTATGTATTCAATGGATACCATATTGCCGCCACTACGCGGTCGAGTGCAGACGGTCACGGGGTTGAGTCTGGTGACGGATGGGTTAGGCTTAATGCCAATACTGTGGAGCAGGCTTGTGCAGCTATTCAAGATGCGTTGTCGAGTTCGTCCGGTTAATTTTGGTATAATCATATTTAGAAAAATGGCCGTATAAATACGATATGTATGCAAGTATTGGATGTCTTTATTTAAACGTTCAGAACAAAACGTTAATGAATCAACTCAGCCAGTTATAACCAACTACATTGGGGCCCATCCCGTACTTGCGTTCAAACCCACGTCAGAAGAGTCAGGGAACAACCACTTGGGCAATTATGACCAAGTAACACCGTTTGAAAATTCTGAAGGACTTGGTAGTTGGCTTGGCAAAAAAGCCGATAAAGCAGCCGGTGCCGTGACCAAAGTAGCCCGTAGCGGGGTCGGGGCCGTGACAAACAAAGGTAGGCAAGCTCGTACGTACGTGACTAATAAAAGAGCGAAGAAAAAAGAAGAGGCCGCCGATCGCGTGGCGAATGACAAATCAGACCAAGCTGCCGCCTCTATCGTGGCGGCGCTTCGTAAAGGAAATAAATCCGTGGATGCCGAACTTGCAAACGCGTGGACGGTCGTGCAAAAGCAAAGAAGAAAGGACAACAAACCCACATCGGGAGACGCCGCCGCTAAAAAAAAATTAATTGAAGAAATTCGTTTGGAGGTATGGAACGAGCTCACTGGCACAGGTCGTAAGAAAAGCAAGACGCCAAAACTCGACAAAGAAATATTAGCAGCGTTCGATAACCTAAAAGAAGAAAACTAGAGACGACTATTTGAAGGTGTGTTTGAAAACGTTGGGCTATTCACTGGACGCCTGGAATGAAGCTCTCGTTGATGGGCTATGGGCACTACGACATTGAGACACACTGATAGGGACGGGCGTCGTTCGTTTTGGCAAAAGGGAACTTAGAAATAAAAATAATGTTTAAGCATTTGTTAATGATTTTAATCCTACATTTGTAGCTTCGAGAGCTGCTTCTTGAGCAAGTTTGGCAGCTATGGATGCAGCAGCTTGTTTTTGTGCGAAATTCTTGTACAACGTGACCTCGTCAGGCGTCACACCATACTCGGAGACTGTCTTGTTGGCGAGCGCCTTTGCTCCTTCAGAGACCAGCTTTTCGTAGCGGACACGCCATGTCTTGGTGCGCCCACGTTGTTCAGCTAACGCGCGCTGTAGTTCGGTGATTTCGGCATTCAATTTCGTTTGAGTTTCAGCAGCGACCACTGAATTTTGCTCAGATTCAGCCGACATTTTTGCAACGATTTCCTCTTGTTTGACCGTTGCAGTCGCATTGAGCTGTGCAATGTTATCAGCATGTGCTATTGCGGCCGCAGCTTCGACTTGCACCGCCTTATCCAACTCCGCCGTGAGTTCTTCAACGCGGGCGTTTTTTTGTTGGTAGCCCACTTTGTATTGTTCATATTTTTCATTGGCCTGTTCGTAATTCTGTTTGTAGTATTCAATATGTTGTGAGCAAGTTTGGAGGGTGTCGGAGAGTTCCTCGTTCTCACCAGTAAGTTTTGTGACCTGTTCGGCGAGTGTTGATGCGTTCCAAGCTTTGGAGACGTATGACCATTGGTCGGGGCCTGTGGTGCGCTGACGTTTGTTCATGTTTGATTTAAATAATTCTCAGAAGTGTTGAAAATGTTGTGGGAATTTGATTTGATTTAAATTCCTTGGCAATGTTTTAACATTCTACCGTCGCTAAAATGTTAGTTTTTTATTAAAAATGCAAATAAACTATATTGTCGGTTATATGTTGTACTATATGTTTTCTATAAAAGAGTTGTGCTACATTAAAAATTTCAAATCCTTGAGTTGTGATGAGCATGGACGCAGCTGGAAAGCGACCAACAATATTAATGGGTTTTTAATTCACTTGCATTTGTGGGCAAAAGACCATCCATTGGAGAAAACGTGCCTGTTGTATCAAGTTGATTCGAAAGGTCGGCTATTTTTGTTGAGCATCATGCACGTTCACCAAATAAAAACGACGAACGATTCAATACTTATTTTATATACGGCAGATGCGAGACATGCGTGTCTCGAGATTTGGTCGATTCCCAAGTGGCGATGGGCCGAATCGGTCTTATGTCGATTTCCCCATCCGACGGCGCACACGTTCTTCCAAAGATGCCCGGACAACCTCCGCCGGAGCCGACGAAAACTTCTGTTTAGGTGTACTCATGCGCTTAACCCTGAAAAACACGAGGTATATAATTGCAATAAGTAGCAAAGGTATGGCGATAAGAGTGAGGGACATTTTTTTAGTTATTATATAAGTTACATTTGATTTTTAATTCATATATGTGTAACGGAAGTGATTAGTTCATTTTTTGGGTATTTACAGTTGTTTATTGAAATGAATGACAGATTTGTCTATGTCTATGATGGTCGATCGTAATTCCGGTAGAAAGGAATGGACGATTCGGCCATCATTGCCAGTGACATGGATACCCGATGAACGGGTGAAACGGTGTTTTGGATGCGGGACGTCCTTTTCTACCTTTCGGCGGAAACATCACTGTCGGTCATGTGGTCGTGTGTTCTGTTCCGCATGTTCGGCGTATAGAGAGCTCATACCGTCCTACTACTTCTCCTTTTCAGGTATTATGTCGGACACGCCACAGCGAACATGCGCTTCGTGTGCTCAAAATTTAAAGCGCGCCGCCGAAGTCGAACATTTAATTCGTATGATAAGTATTTTGCCCATCATGTTTGACCAATTATTCCAATTACGTTTGATCGACAAAAAGTGGAATTACGCCGTCAATACGATGTTGTCGATATTTCGAGGCATGCAGTACAAATTGTCTTGTCAAAAATATTCGACCCTTGAATGTGATTTTTTAAGGACACACTACAAAGAATTTTTCGGCCACGTGTCATGGCAAATCCATACAGTCGCAAGTTTTCAACAGCTGGACGCACATCCACGAAAAAATACCGAAGTATATCAGGTTCCGTGCCGGCGTTTAATGTGCTCTCGAACATGTCACACCTCATTGTCAGTTGAAGATATTTTGAGACTGGGTTATACAGAGACGCTGGTGAATGCAGATATTCAAAGATGGGTCATTGATGCTTGGCAGCGAATATCGCCAGACGCACACATTCAAATGATGCCGTGGTGGGTTCATTTTGCGTGTCGTTTCAAATGTCTTTTTGGAAAGGGTCTCATCCCCATTTGCTCGCAACGCATCGAACTTGTATATGCTTTATGGTTTGAATGCGAATTGCAACAAAAATCCCAGAGAGGCAGGCAACGTATATTAGAAAGGGTTCAAAAACGTTTAGAAAAAAATCTGGACGCACGAATAAAGAACGAGCTGGCTAAATCACGTGATTTAGCAAAGTGTTTTGGCTGTATTCTGAGCTCCGTGTCTAAAGAGAGAAGAGGTATGCTTTGTGTCAGTTTTTTCCAAGAACATGGCCCAACTCTGTTGCCATGGGATACGAAAGTTGTCATTGTTCGGATGACCGTCCTCAAACAGTTGACATCTTCTTCAAAACCGTTTATGATGCAATTGACGACTGTCGCCGGTCTCGTGTATAATGTTTTACTTAAACATGAGGATGTGCGCACAGACAGATTGGCAATGACGACGGGTTATTGGATTAACCATTTAACGGGTTCGTGTAAAGTCTATACCTACGATGTCTTTCCCCTAAATGATAAATCAGGAGTTGTCCAAATGATTCCCGCGACGACCACGCTGTACGACATACGAAATTCCAACATAACCCTGTTGAATTACATTATGACTGCAAATGAATCGCTACACGTCAAGACACTTCGTCAGCGTGTTATTTCGTCCACGGCCGGCGCCTGTTTGTTAGCGTTTACCATGGGGCTGGGAGACCGTCATTTGGAAAATATTTTGGTTTGTTCGGATGCTCATTTGGTACACGTAGATTTTGGGTTTGTATTGGGTGACGACCCCAAACACGCCCACACTCCAATGCGGATTACCGAAGATATGGTGGATGCTATGGGAGGGCGTCAGTCCACAACTTTTGTTTCTTTTGTGAAACTGACACAGCAGGGTTATGCCGCCATGCGATTACACACATCTCTTTGGTACCATCTGTTATCAGCAGAATATTTTATTTTCGGCGATAACAGACACCACTGGAAGCGCGTTCGAGACCACATATTGGACAGATTTGTTCCAGGTGAGTGGAACGACCAAGCGTCTTTACAAATAGAAACCGTTGTACAACAAGCTGCAACCTCGTCATGGATGCAGTCATTTCTCGATTTGACACATACGGCGTCCAATCAGATGGGTGGTATTTTTCGCCTGGAACTATAAAGGGTCATCCCCCAAAAAACAAATGTCTGTTTTAGCCGTGCCTACCATTACATTTTACCAAGCGCCTTTGGGAATATTCGCGTCGAAAGTCACTATCGAAGGGTCGTGGTCAGTGACGCGGTTTATGGGCCATATGAACCCAAGGATATTGTTTAGAATGCATTTGCACATGTGGAAACAACAATATGAGTCCAAGGTCGCAACGGCGTGTCTCGACTGGGTTATTATGGACGATGGCAAAAACATGCTGATACTCAAACTGACAGATAAAAACTTTTCACCCTGTCTACAAAACGAAACATTTATGAAACATATTCAATCAATATTGGACAACCGTCCATCTATACATAATGTACATACTACTCTTAGCAACTACATCCAGGAGATTTAACAGTTGTGGACGCCGGCAATGCCGGCAACGATGGCGACAACCAATCCGCCTGATGAACAACGACGGCATCTTTCATTTTAGAAAATAAATTATCTATTCCCTCGCCCGAAACCGCCGACGTATAAATATGGTCAAACATGCGCTCTTTTATCCATGAGGTAACGTTCGTTGAAGCGAACGGGTGCAAATCGGTTTTATTAGAAACAACTATTATCACCGACTCATGTCTATGTGGCGCTTTATCTCTAATTTGTTTAAACCATCTTTCCAACTGGTCTACGGATGTCTCTTGAATGTCGTGCACAAGGACAAATACGTGACCGCGCGCAAAATAAGAGGACGTAATCGCTTCAAACCGCTCTTGACCACATGTGTCCCAGATAGACATTTTCATATCATCGTGCTCAATGGCAATGAAATCGACGGCCAATGTGCTAACCGTATCACCAGGCTTTTTGAGATAGCGTCGAATAATAGACGTCTTGCCCGCACCAACGTTGCCCACGAAAACAATATTGTACCTCATTTTTAAGATAAATAAATAATTATATAGTCGGTGACACGTTTATTTTTTTTGAACTATAAATATTTACGAACTATTCTTAAATGGATTTGTTTCTGAAATTGTCCGATGACGCAAAAAGATTACTTTGGTTGGTCGGCGAAAGTGGAAAAGGCATCGTTGATCAAATCACTAAACTTCACAACCAAAATCAGTGGACAACCAAACTTGAAATTATTCGCTCGACCAAAAAATCAATAATGTCTATCTTATGGGTAAAAGAACTTCCAGTAAACGCAGTCACTTATGAGAAGAACGGTAACCCGTTTAAAACTGCTCTATGGGAAAAAATGAAAACTGTAAACAAGTTCAAAAATAAAAAGAGTGCTAAAGTTTCAATTCCACCAGAAAAGGATTTAGACCCCAAATGGGCGACCCCTAATATTGCCTACGTCGTCCCCGGCTATACAGAAGCCGGTTCGTTCGCCGACGCGAAAACACTGGTAGCATACAATGGTAAGTTATGCGTTATTAAAAGCTCTGACGAGCTTGTTATTACCGAACTTTTGTTTGAAATTATCACACAGGCGTATCTATTTGAACAAATTCGGAATCGCCCGCGGGTTTTAGAGGAAGTCAAAGCCTATGTAAAACAACAGAAAGATATTGGTGTAAAGGTTTATGTACCCCACAAAGTTGCGGACGACGGTGCTATTTACAAAAAAATTAAAGTGCCTGAACTATTTTTTGTTCAGCGTTTTGCCGCGGAGGACGACGGCGATGACGTAAGCATGATTGACGTTGAGAGGGTGACCGACGTCGATATATGCATGCGTCGTGCAGAAGGTGTGCCGTTGAAAATATTAGGGACATCGCGCCTAATGATATCTCTGGCACATGTCTGTAAAGCCCTGTGGCATCTTCAGCGCGATTTCCACTTCATGCACCGTGATTTATCGGGCCATAACGTATTTTTTGACTACGCTTCCAAAAGCGTCACGTTCATTGACTTTGGCATGTCGTGCGTCAATCCAGACTTGCACCGCGATGCATGGCAATCAGGAAACGACGATTTCTATAAACAAACGGGTGGCGAATCGTACGCATCGAAGTGTACGAATATGTCTTTAGACATATGTACTTTGATTTCATTCCTTACCCACTCCGGAACCCACACGTGGTGCAATGCCGAACTCGTTGAAATGAAGAACAAAATGAAAGAAACGATTGCTGCCTCTGAGAACGAAACCGCAAAAGCAAAGTTAACACTGATACCGTCGTTAAAAGCGAAACTGGAAGACATTAATAATACTGTCCTCACTGACAACCAACGACGGAGCCTCATCAAAAAAGCCATTAAAAGGGCGGTCGTGCATGGCCAATCTTACACCGCCCTAGATTACGGCGAAGGCAACCCTGGCAATCTGCTATCCGCAGATAGTGGCGCACACTGGTGGCTCTTCAATCTAGTCGAATTTCCAATCGAGCATTATTACCCAGTCAATGTCTTAACACGATTGTTGGAACATATACCAATCAAAGAATGGTTCGCTATTCGCGCAAACTGGACAGACGCATTCGACGCCGCCATGCCAAAAAACATTCGAATTTGGATAAAAGACGGAGTAGCCATCGGAAAATACCTACCGCAAGGCGCCGCCAGAAACGTTATCGGAAAAGAAGGCCTGTTGGTTAAGCTGTATAAAACAAATCAATTGGCGGTGAAATTTGGTCACATTCAGTATTATATAGATATCAAAATATGTGAACGAATAGTTTAATTTTTCATTTTTTTACTCTGTGTCAATAATGTATCCAATTCAACCAGACTTGCCGGCATCATAACTTTTGACATTTCATACTCAATACTTTAACGTATATTTAAAACTACAAATATGCGCTATATTTATTGAATTTTTCAAAACAACCCCGATATAATTTTTAAGAGCGATTCCTCTTCCTCCTCCACCGGTACCGTCGTTGTTGTCGCTCCCTTAAATGTTCTGTCCGTCCGTTTGTCCACAAGTGAGTCCAGCGTGGCCAATTTTTTACACAATGATGGATGGACATATGTGTCGAGTGTTTCGGTTCCCAACAGATAGTAAATATCGCATTTCTCGGTCTGTGATATGCGGTGTATTCTATCTTCGGCCTGTATTAAACACCCAGGTACCCAATATAACTCACTTTGATGTGGTAGTAAGAAAAAAAAAATAGAGAAAAACGACGGTCAGCACATGCAAAACACATATAGAAAAAAAACATGACAACGTACCCAAAAACACATTCCGACACGCGCGTCAGTGTAACGCCCGTCCCTGCCGCCATAATCGACAAAATGGCGATGCGCATCGTCTCGTCCGTCTGAAAGGCTTCCACGTTTGCCTGTCTTCGGGCCGCGGGTGTCGAACCATCAATGCGCATATAGTTGTAATTGTTGGCCACCGCTTCCTCTACGGCATTCAAGACCACTTGGTGATAGGCGAAAAAGATAAACGAACGTCCCTCCTCTAACGCGGCAACTACCCAACGAGCAATGGCTTCGCATTTGGCCGTAGAGGTGGCCACGAAGAGTTCAGAAATAGTTTTTTGGCGCTCAAACATCTGAAGACGCTGTTGCTCCGAGCCCGCGGGCAATTTGTACATGGTTAAATTCAATTCCTTCCATTTACGGAAGCCGGCCTCGACGTCGCCCAGCAAATCGGTTTTTACTTCCAACCACACCGTGTGGCGCGTTTTCGCCGGCAATTGCGTGAGAACATCGCGCTTAAGCCGTCGAACCATGAAGCCTTTTCGCAACACCCAGTTCAGTTCATATCCTAGACTGGAGCCGCGGTCATCGTAGCCAAAGGGCGTGGGTTTACCATTGCAATAGCGCTTGGCGTAAGAGGAATAATTTTTGACGTACATGGGTCGCAACATCATCAACTGTGAAAACAGTTCAATGGGTCGATTGAGAGCGGGCGTTCCTGTGACAAGCATGGCGTATTGCGCCGATTTAACCAGCGGTGTGCACGCTTTGGTACGCTTCGTCTTACGAGATTTGACGTAGTGCGATTCATCACAGACAACTACATTAAAGACGCCGGTGGGTATCTTGAGAGCCGCTAGCATATCATAAGAAACAATGCACGCTTCGCCTTCCAGCGCTTCTTTACCCTTTTTGACCAGTTGTCCGTCGATATTGAGCCATTCTTTGAGAGCGTGTGTCCACTGGTAGCGCAAATAAGACGGACACACAACCAACACGCGCGCTGGAAGACAATGGCCAATAAAGGCGAGCGCTTGTCTCGTTTTCCCGAGCCCCATATCATCCGCCAATAGACATCGACCACCGTACACATTAAACGCTTGTTCGACACCCTCCTTTTGGTACTCGAACAAGGGCTCCCACAACGCTGGTGGTATTTTGTTGACATCGAACGTTGGCGTCACCACACGTCGGCGAATATTCCACACATAGGGCGGGATATCTTCCACGGTAAAGTTATCACTGGCCGAAACAAGGGTGCGCACATCTACGGCGGCCATGGCAAAGGTTTTACGCTTGTCATCGACGTGACACAGTTTCTTTAGATGCGCGACGTCATTGTTCGACATTTTGTGCATTTTGACGCGTACGGTGTCGTCATCGATTATTGAAAGCTGTATGTTTTTCTTGGGAGGCTGACGACGATAGAAACGTGGCATGATTCTTGTCAAAATAATATACGTAAAACATAAATTAGATTATTCGTAATAATTGTGATTTACATGTATGTCAACTCATATAAAGATTTGTCCGGATAAGCGCTAGAATGCACAAGAACAAGTCTAAACGCCGTATCTCCGCCGTGCACCAATCAAAATTGATGAGCAAAAAATATTACCTGGCAAATGCGAATCGATTCTCACGTTTGATTTGATTCAAATCAAAATTTCTAGCTTGAATGTCCGCCGAACCACTTCTTCCGCCGACCTGTTACATATGTCTGGAAGAATGTAAAACGACGTCCCCGTGTAAATGCGAGGCGCCAGTACACCGCAAATGCTTGTGGCAATACAATCGAAAGAGTGGCGCCGACAAATGCACCATCTGTCTAGGGGAATTCGAACAAGTCTTCAATCCGTGCATCTGTGTCGCGAGGGTTATTTTGGGCATCATATTTCTTTGCGGGTTTTATATCGTCGTTGATTTTCTGAGACATTTGGCTTTCTAGGTGAATGGGGTATGTAACGGCTGCCACTAATCAATGTAATCGCCGAAGAGGGTGATAGAACTCTATATAAAGAATGTATATTTGGGCGCTGTCCAAAAAGAGATGGACGAGAACGCGCTTAAAAATAGATTTAGACAATTTGTACATAACACACTTTTAGAAACACTACCTAAAAATTAATATTTTAAAATTGTATGGATGAATAATATTTACCTGTGAAGTTCCTGTGGCGAGTGCCAATGCTGGGGTTCTCCATATAATTGTTCACCGCTTCGTCTTTTTGTCCACCATTGCTCAGCCGCCTCCCCCTAATAGAATCGTCTGGTCGTTCTATTTTTATTTGGCGTTTATATATCCGATACAACCATTTAAAATGACATGTTGTACATTCTCGAGCCCCCTTTGCCGAATCAAACTCGAAAATGCCACAAAACCATTTGCCGCTACAACATGTACACATATTAATTATCGCGATTACAAGAATACTAACCACGCACGCTAGTATGGTAACCACAACACCACCAGAAATACCCCATATCAAAACCGCGAGCGCGATAAAACGTGCCCATGGTTGTATATTGTACGCCAATTCATTGAGTGGTTCCGCCTTTTCGGAGGATTGATATTTTTGAATCACGGATATATTTGTATTTAATTCTGATATATGGTGTTTACATGCGTAAACCTTCTTTAATTTGGGCGCCTGTGTCCAAATGTCCGTAGAAGTAAGCGTGGCGTCTTCCAGGGTATTGAAAACGACCTCTGACCACGAACTTATGGTTGAAACGACTTTTCTAAACCAATTTCTGTCATTTTCATTTGGGATGTTCATGTCGACTCTAAACCCCCTGGGTAATTTGGCTTGTTCAAAGAATGTCAGCTCCCCAGATGCTATTCTAGTCACTATGGCTAAAAGATTTAACGATGATACTATCCATTTTTCACAACGCTTGCCAATTTGTTCCTGCATCAAATTAAATCTTTCGGCTGCCGTTTCAATGGGCGTCAACAAATCTTGGTCTTCATCCGTTCCAGATGGTTTCATGCATCCACACAATACCAAAAATCGTAACAAAGATTTCCCATAAATATGATTCGAATAAGATGCAAAAAAACGAAATAAAATAATAAAATAAGTGAATCCAACAACCGCGGTCATAATTGTCGCAGTGCGCACATAGTTGGGTTCTAAGTCCGACATTTTTGCCGCAACGCCATATCTAGTATCGAATGCATAGTCGGTATGATTGACGGTTAAATCATCTCCCTTTACCACGCGATTGTCTTCCACAAAAGGATGGTTTGAGAGCCCTAGACCGATGTACATTGTGCTTAAGACGTTCGTGGAAAATGACAAAAAAGAAGCGAAAAAAGTCACCACCACAAAATTAAATTTGGCATTCAAATTTTTCAGTTCTTCCGGTTCGAATTTTCTAAGTCTGTCACGGTTGATATGGGGATACACACCACCTGCAAAACGAGCTTCCACTTGATTGATATGAACGCCCAAAAAGAAAGATTCGATGACGGATAAAATAGATAAACAGACAGTAATCACACAAGAAATGGAAAACATTGTAGATTTCCATTCGGGCTGACCATCCGTGTTACCCAACAACGAACCAAACGCAGCAGTGGCCATTCCCAGAGTCAGAGTAGAAACAACAGACGCCTGATTAATCATTTGTGTGTAATCTGACAAGATGGCCGTGATGCGCTCTTCAAGTTCTTCTCGTATTTCAGAGAGTGTTTTGATGGCTTCGAATTCCGTCTTTTGTGACGCGGACATATATTCCATAATTGCAATCGCGGTCTCGGATTTTATGGTTTGTCTGCCCACGACTGCAGTAGCGGTACCAACGACAATGTCCGCGCCGAATGCATATGGGTTCATCTTTAACGACGAATTTTTCAAAGCGATTTGTGGTACAACACCAGACGCAAACTTATACATACCCTTTACAAAATCATCTAATGGCATTATATTATCATTATGAACGACACTTTGTTATATACTACCTTTTTTTTACAGAATATCTTTCGCGGACGGGTCTGAACGACCGGTCATAAATTGTATCGACCAATACAGGGCAATCATAAACGTCATCACTAAATCATCATTACCCTGCTCCTTACCCGAGTAAATCACCTTTGGAATATTGTACTCCTTACCGCGGGGCACCACAATCTTACTGAAAATAGACAACTGTTTGCGAAACATGCGCTTCACACGTGCTTCACGCGCATTCGCGTCGCCATACGGATTGGCACACACGAACTGAGACGCGTACCATATGCCCTCACCTGCAAAACGTTCGACAGACGTGTTGGCGTATAATTCTTTACGTTTGTGTGTCGTAATGACGCCGGGCTCGCCTTTTTCCATAAGAGACCGACATTTGGGGATGTCTCGCAGCATGTGGGCCATGTGCGAGGCCTCGTGGCCCAAGTTTGATTCAGGTATAAATATAATGAACGATGACACAAACATATTGCGTATGGCACGCACATGCGTCTCCAATAGATTGCGAATCTCGCCGTGTCCCTTGACAGCATGAGATTCCATTCCACAGACGGCAAAATTATTATTGTCCTGGTATAAAGACACAATGGCCATCTGTGACGAACCACCACCGTTGGGGTCACACGCCACGAATATGACGCGCGGCGTGGACTGTGACGTGTACGGCGGGCGCGAAGCAAATACGTTGAGCCAATCGTCTTGGAAGATGGCGTTTGAGTCATTCGTCGTCACACCCATAGATTCACGAAGCATATCTTCGGTGTTATCGCCGTAAATCTGGCGAACCATATCCTGCTTTCCACCGGACTTCCATTTAGGCAAAAGATGCTTCATGTGTGTACATTTTTCGGGATGGGCCGTTAGTTTGCAGTCTTCACACACCATACTAATTTGAATCTGGTTAAAAAGCTTCTCACCAGCTTGGTCGACCATCTCAAACATCATTGAATAAAAATTGCTGGAATCCTGTGGCGTACTAATACATATGAGGGCTGTGGTTTCGAGTTCCAGGAGGGGCACGATGACCTCGTGAAACATCTTAATCGGCATAAAGGCCGCTTCTTCCAAAAGAATAAGATCACCACCGACCCCGCGCAACTTATCGGAACCAGAGGGATATGACGCGACCTTGCGGACGTCGTTGGCGCCTTCACCGTAGTAGAACAGAAATTCGCCCTTTTTCTTGCATTTCGAGGCATGGTCGGTGCCCATATCTTCGTCAATCAATTTGATAAATTCGTGAATTTTCGCAAGCATACCGTCGGACGCGCGACGTCCCGTCGAGAAAATACACAACTGTGCCTTCTCGACGCTCAAAAAGTAGGCCGCTACAAACATAGCGACGGCAGTTGTCTTTCCGAAGCGTCTGGGCGTAAGACAAAGTACCTGTTGCTTGAGGTTAGGCCACTCGTTCATGGATTTAATTTTGTCCATATCTACCTCTGGGTCATCCTTATAAAGATGCAGTGCCACAGCTTGCAAAAACGACTCGTGAAATTGTTTCTGCATTTCAGAGCGGTCATAGCCCTTTACGTGGTCGCAAAAGTGGCGTATGTTGGCGAGACGGATATCGCCGTAGTTTTTCTGCTTTGTTTTCACTTGATTGGTGACTGTTTCGTAGTGTGTTTTAGGTTTGAGCGTCACGAGCGAATTAAGCATCTCCTTTTGGTAATACTCATAGGCGCCTACTATCAACGGACGATAGGAGATGCGCGAAGATTGCGCTCTCGCCGACGAGGAGCTCGAAGACGAGGAGCTCAAAGACGAGGAGCTCGAAGACGAGGAGCTCGAAGAAAGTTGTACGAGTGGGCCCATTCGCCGTTTCTTGGCCGACGGCTCTTTCACAACAGAAATACACGACGATTCGTCAGGACAACATTGACAACGTACTTCTAGAGACATTTTATAAAGAAACAGAACAATACTTATACTCTTTTTTACCATTTTTTACATGACCAATATCCCGCGGTAAGTTTACTTTTTTTCTCGGCGCAATTATGTCTAGCTCGAAAGGCGGCCCGTCGCTTTGGGTCGTATGACCGATTGCGCATATGAGCGTCACCAAAACGAACCAATCTTGTTTTTCCATTTTCACATGCTTTCACTTTGAATTGCTTATTCTTATGAATAGGGTTGGGGCGGAGGACATTTTTAGGAACAGGCAAATATGGTAAATACAATTTGAAAATTATTTATTTGGATTTTTAAAATAAGTTGCACATATTCTATAATGTTATTAGATGAAGAACCATGGAACAAAAAGAAAATATGTCAAAACGTAAATTTGATGAGTATAGTTACGCCGCTTTTGTAGATTATCACGAAAAGTCACGACCTCATCGTCCGAACAATCCTGATAATTTTCTATTGCAACAGACCAAACCGGGTCATGAGACAAATCGTTTTACAAATAAATTGAGTATTTTGAACGAGCTCATGGACAATGATATACGTGCGGCAAGCGACACGCCGTGTGAAATTACCCTGAATATTTACAAGGAAGAGGAGTTCGGAAAAAATATTCTTCGTACATACGCCGCGGGGCCTGGTCATGGTCAGGAAAACGCTCAGCGTTTTTGCCAACGCGGCGATGTCGACGAAGAACTGTCTCGCCAACTAAAACTAGGAGCAAGTTGGTACGGTAATGGTCAGAAAGATGCAATGCAGGAAATTTCGTGCTATAGCATTGCAGTTTCGGTCAGTAAAGCCCTCCGCCCAGACACGTGGGATGTCCATGTCCATGTTTTCCAATTCCTTGGATGGAACCGTGTTCATACATTGCATTATGAATACTACTGTACAGACGGCGTCTGGACTTTGAACCTACGCAATAAAAATCATTTGCAATGCTTTCTAGAAACAAGCGCGCCAACGTTCTTAAAAACGGAAGACAATATTAAAACATTGATACGCGAGGAATCGCCGAATGCAGAGACCGGCGTTACACGCTTGATGTTAGGTCTTAGAGGTTTTGAAGAACTGCTCGTCGACCGTAGAAAAATAAATGCATTGGTTACATCCATCAAAAAAACACACGTGTGTAAAAAAAACATTACATACAACATATTTGGTGTCGAATTTCAACCCAACACTTCTTTGGAAGATAACATCGTGACTGAAAAGAAATTCGAGTTTGAAAATTTCACATTGAAACTTGGAAAACGTCGTGTGCCTTCGCCCAAAGCAAAAGAGCCACAAGATGCTATTTTGGAAGGGCCGATATTTGTACTGGGCAACCGCATTATGCAATTTGATTACAACAGCTTCTACAAGTCCAAGTATGACGATGAGGACCCAGGTGCGGTGGCATTATTTTACTACCGCAAATACGTCAATGATGCCCGAAATAACCACGGCGCCATAGTTAAACAATTTCGTTTATACACGGACCTCTTCGCAATCATCGACCTAAAAAACGCCGGTATATGCTCAACCACCACCACTCGCGTTAAGCCAAAAGCAGGGCGCCAGATTTTAAATGATATTAATGAACCCATACGAGGGTATGTAAGGGACCTCCCAGAACCCGAAAACTTGAAACTGTATAACCTGTATACACGGACCGCTGCTGGCAGCAGTAGCTCTTCTGGCAGTAGCTCATCTGGCAGCTCTGGCAGTAACTCTTCTGGCAGTAACTCTTCCGGCAGTAGCTCTTCTGGCAATAGCTCATCTGGCAGCTCTGGCAGTAACTCTTCTGTCAGCTCTGGCAGTAACTCATCTGTCAGCTCTGGCAGTAACTCTTCCGGCAGTAGCTCTTCTGGCAGTAGCTCTTCTGGCAGCTCTGGCATTAACTCTTCTGTCAGTAACTCTTCCGGCAGTAGCTCTTCTGGCAATAGCTCATCTGTCAGCTCTGGCAGTAACTCTTCTGGCAGCTCCGGCAGTAACTCTTCTGGCAGTAGCTCTTCTGGCAGCTCTGGCAGCTCCAACAATAGCTCCAACAATAGAAAGCGTAAAAAGAAGCGCAAAACCCCTAGTAACAAAAAACAGTGTACATTAAAGATGATGCAGCCCACTGTTAGCAGTGAGAGTCGTGGTTTTTTGTATTGTTACACACTGGAAGATTCATCGGATTGGAAAGATGTCTCTGGCAAAACGATTTACAAATGGGGGCTCACAAAAGATGAAAGTCTGGAACACTATATCAGACACTCTCATGGTTGTAAACACCCCACAAAAAAGATTCGTCATGTTTGTTCATGGTCGCACGTACCTCTGGTTGCAAAGGTAGAACATGAAGTGTTGCAGAAGATGCAAAACAGTACAGACGTGACTCAATTTGCAACCCCGGCGACAACCAAGTCAGAATATTTTACTACGGTTTTAGACGAACCAACTTTGTGTGTGTGGTTGGAAGAAAGAATCCGGGAAGGTTTACAGCGCGAAATGCAAATCAAAGAAGCTGAATTGTCCTCATGGCAAGTGGTCTCATGCTTCGAAACCTTTAATTACTCATAAACTCGCAAATGCATTTGAATGACCCCGTCGCCTTCCGTCAACGGTATTGCATTTCCCAACCTCGACTTCAAAGTGAAAGCATGTGAAAATGGAAAAACAAGATTACATTTCATAGATCCATAACGACTATGTCCGGACGATATTGCGGTGCGAGAAGCTTTAACCATTTGATAGCAATACAAAAACTTAAATACATTCTTTGACATAAGTTGGTCATATGTGACTATTAATATTGGTGGGTTAAGACTGGTAAAAAATGTTACGCTCTTTTTTTAAAAAGTCAAGACCAATCACACTAGGAAGATGGGCCCGGAATAATGAGGCGCGCAAGGCCGAATTAGCAAATCACGACCACTGCGGTGGCCCACAATGTAGCAAAACAGAGCTCACAAAAGCGCACGACAATACCATGGATTTTACATTGTGTGCATTGCAATCGTTTCATGTTAACCCTACTAACGTTCCCTATATAGATACCAAACATAAAAATACAGACGCCACTAGACTTTAACCTCACAAAAAGTTGTGGCGGTGGTCACAAAAAGAAGCGTATACCAACGATAGATAAGTTACTAGAATCATTAGAGTAATATTACATGTATTCTATCTCTCCTTTGTATGTAGTCTTCGAAGAGAACAATTCTTTGACATACCCGTCGTTTTTAGAAAGCTCCCTTTTCTCAGGGTTAATTGTTAATTGCACGTCTGGCTTATTAATTTTTCCCGTCATGACAATACATCTACCAACGCAATTGTCCAATTTTAGCTCGCGCATACGACCTAAAATGAAATCGTTGTGCCCAAAGAGTTCTATACATTTCCTTAGGGCGCACCCAGCGCGTGTTAGCTTGTTTTTAGCCATTGTATACGTTTTATATTGAACAAGACCCATGTCTGCAAAGGCTTGATTAAAAACGGCAATGCCTATTAATTTTGGTTTAGACGCACCATCATTCAAAACTATCTGGACGCGTTTAGAATGTTCTGGCTCCGTCAATGGGTCGTAATCTAACTTGCGGCGCGGTACAGATACTTTAATGCGCTTAGGGCCGCGCTTGTGTATGCGTAATAGATTTTTCCATGCGTCAGAACCTTTCTTCTTGCGACCTCGGCGTTTCGGCATTTTTGATTTGATTCAAATCAAACTCAGACAAAATACGCCAGACGAATATTTGTCTGAGTTTGATTTGAATCAAATCAAAAATGCCAAAATATTCTATTTAAAGTTTATTTGACTTTTCAAAAATGGATACCAAGACACGACATAGAAACATAAGAAAGAACGTAAAAAAACACCGTAAAAAAAAACCAACGACCTATGATAAGCATCACATGACTCCTAGCGACAAGAGATTTGTAAAAATGAAACAATTAAACCAAAAACATAAACACAAAGCGTCCAAAAAAACATTGGAGAAACGAATCAATGAAACACAATGTTGTGATTGTAAAAAGACCCAGCAAAAAAAACTATTTAGTGTAAACCAATGGTCAAAGAAACGACCAACGTGCAGAGAATGCATTTGTACGATTGTTGTGGAAGAAAAACGTATCGCAAAAGAGAAAAGTCTGTTAAAAAAATGTCACAAATATATTCTTCCACGCGTCGGAGCCATTCTTCCTACGACCACTACTTTGTCGTAGATTGTAAACCCCAGACAAAAATATTTTTGCTGGCATAAATTTGATTTGATTCAAATCAAAATCGGTCTAAAAAATATTTCGGTGGCATAAATTTGATTCAAATCAAAATCGGCTAAAAAATATTTTTACTGGCATAAATTTGATTCAAATCAAAATCGGTAAAAAATATTTCGGTGGCATAAATTTGATTCAAATCAAAATCGGCTAAAAAATATTTTTACTGGCATAAATTTGATTCAAATCAAAATCGGTAAAAAATATTTCGGTGGCATAAATTTGATTCAAATCAAAATCGGCTAAAAAATATTTTTACTGGTATAAATTTGATTCAAATCAAAATCGGTCTAAAAAATATTTCGGTGGCATAAATTTGATTCAAATCAAATCGGTCTAAAAAATATTTTTGCTGGCATAAATTTGATTCAAATCAAAATCGGTATAAAAGTTTCTTTTTTTCTATCAGATGGCAGATTGTAATGCATGTACCCCCCAACATTTGAATCCAGTGGGGACAAATTGCCGTGGTGTCCCCATACAATTTACGGTGCAAGGCCGTGGTAGCCCCTTTGTAAATATAGGCCCTATTGCCAGACACTTTCGTGTACCATATTTGAAGTATGGCGCTATTCCTAGTGGTTATAGAGTCGATTACGAGCCCGTCCAATGGTCATGTACTTGTCCTGATTTTGTGTTTCATCTACATAGTCAAAGTTGTTGTAAACATATTATGATGTGTATTGATTTTCAATTACCGGGACATTCTGGTACAGAGTATCCGGGCGGAGCGGCCAACTATTTGAACGAACACGTGCTTCCAGAGTTGGCGCCAGCGGAGTTTCGACAAATGGTTCCCACCGGACTATAAATGGCTTTGACCCCGATCTAGAATTTCGCTCCTTAAAGTAACAGAATGCCCAAAGTCAAACGTCCCAAGAAAAAGAAGTCCAAACGAAAAAGCATTGACCCAAATGATTTTCGCAAAGATGCTGAACGTCAAGATTTGGCGTTGCCGACATTTGAACTCCAAAATGTGGTGGCCACGTTCAATCTCGGTGTTGACCATCTCGACTTAAGAGCAATTGCCCTCGAAAAACCATTTATTGAATACAATCCACAAAAGTTTGCCGCGGCCACTTTGCGAATTCGTCAACCTAGGACGACAGCCTTGGCGTTTGCCTCGGGCAATATGGTATGTACTGGTGCCAAGACAGAACTAGAATCGCGTTTAGCGGGGCGCAAGTATGTTCGTTTGTTGCAAAAGCACGGTATTCCTGTCTCATTCAGAGCCTTTAAGATACAAAACATCGTGGCGTCGGCCGAGGTTCCACACACACTCAAGTTGATGGAATTGTCGCGCTCATACGGGCCATATGTTTCCTATGAACCCGACCTCTTCCCGGGGCTTGTTTTTAGAACAACTGAGCCCAAATTGGTCTTTCTGTTATTTAGGTCAGGTAAAATCGTGATAACGGGCGCCAAATCGAGGGATGAGATTGCCCAGACGTTTAAAATGTTATTCTACGGCATTATTGTAAAATACATTGATTGGGAAGACGATACTCAATCGAGTTCGGATTATAGAGCTAAAATGAGAAGACAAACAAATTATAATTAATGTATATTTTTAAAAAACTCGTGTACAAACAGTTTTGACGTTTCTGGCGACGGTCGTGTCAGACACGTGTCTTCGCCCATCACCGCTGGTTTAAATTGTATTGTATTTGGCAATGAACTCAAGATGTCTTTAAAGGAGTCTGGGCCATTTTGTTTGAGCCAAGATATGCATTCGGCTGGCGCGACTTCGTTCACTCTGTGCAGTACCATATATTGTCCAGTGTCGGAGGTCAGAACAAAGGGTTGTGTTTGTGGATTATTTGATTGTTCGGCTTGGGGTTCGTCCCGCGGGACAGATTCAACGGGGACGGAGACATTTGGATGGGCTTGTGTAAACCATTGTGTCCACTTATCGAGTGCCGCCTTGAGGGTTTCTATATGGTGTGTTTGTGACGCGAGTTGTTCGTACAATAAAATTTGTTTGGATGAATTCGTGGATTCTTTCGTCAATTGCTTTTTTTGCAGGTGTTTAAAGAGTACTTCCATGGGCTGGTCAGTGCGTTGGTGGCGCACGCGTTTCCACGAAGAATATCTTGTATGGTATTCGTCCAGACATTCTTGTATACACGTTTCTGTCCAATCTGTTAACGATTCGAATGTACGTATAAATCTTTGCTGTTCTATCGTCGCCGGCGTAGAAAACACGGGGCGCGCCTCTTCTCCGGGTTTTTGCCATGTGCATTTCCAAATGAGACCTCCCTTGGCAATTTTTCCAGTGAAGACATGTTTCTTAAATGAAAAGTACAGAGTGTCATTCACAAATACGATTTGAGTTTGCAATAGCTGTTGAAGTCGTCTCATTTCTTTGTTATAAAATTGGATTTATTTGAAAATCCACATAGTCGTTACGCATTCTATTTTTGTTTTCCACATGGATTATAAAAATAAGTTTTTTTTTAATTATGTCAATGATATGTACAATTTGTGAAAATAAAAAAGCGGACATGGTCACGGATTGTGGGTGTTGGTATCATACAGAATGTTTTCAAAAAACATGGTCGGATTGTCATTTACCCTGTCGACATTGTGCCCAACCTTTGGGACACGCGTACCAAGATACGAATTCGGACGACTGGGTGGTCGGTGTTTCTGCCGGTGGCAAATGGTGCTCGTGTTACAAGGTGACAGCAAACGAATCCAAGATTATCCCTTATAATAAAGTAGTAGGTAAATGGAAACGTACAAATGGAAGATTACATTCCAGAAAATATTTTCCATTGTGTTTCAACATTTGCGTCTCATAGTTTAACTATAAAATGCATGATGAATTAAAAAAAAAAAGATGCAGCGCATTGAAATATTAAACGGTCGTACACAAATATTTGTGTTTGACCTCGAATTTATCGGCGATGTCCGCGATCTTACCACGTGTCGTATTTGGGAAATCGCCGTCTTTTGCGTGTCGTCCTGCAACTGGTTCGAGAAAGTGATAGACCCAGACCCCGAGGCAGAAACGTTTCCCGAACCACCGATTCCAGAAATACCCAGGCTCGAACGTTCATTTCTGGAGGAAAACAACACTGTCCTTTGGTCACAAGCATTCCAAGAGTGGGCAGAGTGGGTGGAAACACAATTGCGTCCCGGGGCGATTCCGGTGTTCGTTTCCCACAATACGTTTCGCGCCGACAAGCCTATTTTAGAACTAGAATGTCGGCGCCATAATATTCGTTTGCCTCTTCATTGGTATTTTTTTGACTCGTTACATTTCTCACGGTCAGTCATTCGAAACTCGACAGGAAACTATTCGTTGTCTGGGTTACACGAGCAACTTTTCAATAAGCCTATTGAAAATGTTCACCGGGCACGGGCAGATGTAGTGGCATGTATGAACATTATGTCCAATTTGACCAACAATTCGTGGGCGGTCACTGGCCCGATTTATCCCTCGTACAGCACATCTTTGCGGTCAATACGCTGGGTTGGACGCAAAGCTGAAGAAATTCTTTATGCGTCGGGCATCAACTGTGTAGAATCGTTTTTTTTTCTGATTGAAACAAATGTAAAGGGCGATTATTTACAATTTTCGATGGCAGAATCGAATTCTGTACACAAGACTATTTCACAGCTATTTTTAAACAAATTACCGGTGGATAATGTCAATAATATTATATCTGTCATTCGTTCAATGCGAACTGTCACCCCGATGTCCTACACGTTCATGCTAACATAAGTTGTTGAACATTATCGACAACAACATCGATTAGGGCTGCTGTGGTTACATCGTTTCGATATGTTGTCTTTAAATTTTTCAATCCCGCCAAAGATTGTTGTAAATATTCTTTGACACGGGCACAATCATTGGAATTTGCTTGTACATGCGCAATAGCTCTCGAATAAACAGTGCGGATTCTGTTAATATCTGTCACGCGGTTCTGAGCGGCCCACCACCGTTTTATAGGTGTGGGAACCCACGCAGCCTGTGTGTGAATTCTAAACAGAACCGAGGTAGTGTCTAATCTCGCATTACACGGTAAAGATTGTAAAACTCTTAAATTAATTAAAATATTTTCTATGTCATCCATCGTAATTATTTTATCTACTTTAAATACGAGAAAAACGAATAAAGTATGGCCCCTCCACCTTTTTCTTGCGGTTGTGTACAAATTGTTTAACATCTTCCGCATTCATATCGTATTCGCTCAAATCCATCTGACTGCCATCTTTCATCTTGATTACCATCGCCTCGGACTTGCCTCGGATGGCCTCCCATGTCGTTTTTGTCAATTTACTCGCCAAACTCGACAAAGAATCGCCTTTTGATGTGGGGACAAAGTGTACCATAAGTCCTTTGTTTTCTTTCAACTCTGATTGGCGAACAGCATCAATGTATTCTTCAAGCGTCCAACGCTCCTCTTGGATGCCCTCGGGAGCACGTATTTTCATGCGGATGGCTTTGGAATATTTGGGTTCTTCATGCACAAACGAATTCTGCGAAGGAGAAATAACCGCGGAAACTTTCGAGGCAACTTCGTTTACGTCGGATTTCGTCAAACGTCGATGTAAACTTTTGAAACGTGCCCGAATAGGCCAGCCGTGCGCTTTACCGACTTTGGTTACTGCTCCCCTGAACGCAGTTTCCACTTCGGCGTCGGCAGGTAAACAAGTAAAGTGTTGCTGATTAAAATCAGCAAATGATAGCATTTTCTTTTGACGACGAGCGTGGCGCTCATACAACTGACAAGATTCTTGTAAAGACAAAGACATTTAAAAAAATATATGGTTATGTTTATACTACTTTATTTTCTTTTAGTGACACAGACACAATTGCAGGTTCATCCGATGCTTCGTCGGACGTCCGACTCAACAACTCACATTCACATTCTGCCATTACCGACAGGGTCAATTTGTCAACGAGATAGATACCATCTTCATGCCGAAAGACTGTCCACGAATCCTCGGGAACTTCTGACGGATGCGTATGGAAAAAGGAAACAAGACGATACGCTCGTCCCTCGACTTCGGCACGAACATGCACGCATTTATTTGGTACGACTTTTACAGACATTTATCTATTCAATAGACACCTTTATACCTAAAACATGAGGCCCGAAGGATTTTGTACCAATTGGCGTTTACGTCGGCCGCGCAACGGTGGTAACTCGAAGTCCCCATCTTCAACGGACACTTCCAAATCGACACCTGCGTCTTCCTTTTCGCCCGGCGTTTTCTTATACACGAGGGCCGATAATACGACACACATAAATTGAATAACAAACAATACCAAAGACGACACCAACCACCAACGGTTGATTAAATAACGGTCACCGTGACAGACTCGAGAACATCCCCAGTACCAACAGTAAGACAATGTTGGTTGTTCAGTCAACTGGTCGGCCGAAACAATGTCCTTGGCGTCCGCATTGACAATCTGGGTTTGAAAGTCCATGATGATTTTCATGTTGTGCACTTTGCGTAGCATTAGTGTTTCTAAATTGATGGGCTTTAAGGAATCACTATCTTCTGCGAGTGTTACCAATGCGTCGGGGTCGTCGCGCCAACCGTACGACGAAGCTTCAGACCAGTCCATGTATGTCTCGATTTCACGTTGCATCAACGATTTGTATTTGCCTGTCGGCTCGGCCGCCGTCTCTGTATTGACATAAACGAGTTTGTCGGAACCAGGGTCATTTTTTTGACGCACAATGTCAAACAAGCGTTCCATGGAATCGCTGCTGCCTTCGGCTTTGTTGCCCCAGAACCAGAACGTACAATCACCCCCGGCAGGCTCTTTGTAAACAATTTCGCGGTCGTGCACGTGCTCAAAACGCGTGGTGGGACATCCTGTAGCTTGTCCCACGTCGGAACAGGTCTTTTCCATGTCGTCACCAATCAAGCCCAGATTCCACGCGCGCAACATGCCAAAAGTCCCAGAAAGGATGGCCGCTGTGCTGAAAAAGACGAGGGCAATCATGACGGCCTTTTTGCGCGGCCGTCCCCCGGTGGAAAAGGCCAAAACGCCGATGATAAATGTGGTTGCTGCAATGACACATTCGACGATGGCATAAGTGTACGGTAAATCGGTATCGTCGTAGCCTGATTGTCCTTCGAGATACAATTCATTATAATTCAAGAGATAAAATGTCAGAGCATATGCAGCAGAGGCGGACAGGCCCAAAATAGTCGTTATAGTAGATATGGCAGATACTAATCCTGACGTCATTATTAAAAAAATGTACACTCTTATATATACCAGTTTTTTTATGTCTAAGCCGTCATCTCCCGAATATTTTGGTCGATGGTTTTTATGTTGCTATCCAGCTGATTAATATTCTCTTGGTTGTTTTTGACAAGTGATTTGATTTCTTCTTCAGATATATTTCTCTTGTTTATAATCTGTTGTATAGAATTCGTATTTTGTTCGATTCGACTGGATAACAAAGCAAGTTGGTCTTTGACAAGTTCACGCACAATAGTATGCATCTTGTCTTGCATGTCTCGCAACTCCCTCTCAAATGTTTCCGACACCTTTGCTGTTTTAGCCTCCATAATGGCCACAGCTTCAGTCTTTGTAAAAGTACGAAACCCGGATATGGGCTGTATGGGCGTTGTCATTTCATTCGACAAAATAACTTAAATAGTGCTCATTGGTGCCAAAGGACGAATAGGCCGCAAATGTCCAAGAGGACGAGGCTTCCTTTTTGTATTGTCTTTACAACAATACAAATAAATGCCAACTACAATTGTCAGACTCAGTGCGCATGTAACACTCAACAACGCCCAAAACAACTGATTAGAAAGTTTTTTACCAGACACCGGCACCTGTGTAATATGCGTTGCGCTTAAAGTTGCACGACATGTTGTCGCCGCACAGAGGCATTCGAAATCCGCTTCTGTCCACGTTTCAAGTCGTGTATCTACACATACCCCATTATTTGAACACGTCACGTGGTCACATGGCGACTTTATGATATCACAATTAGTGCCACGCCATCCTTCTTCACACAGACAATCGTATCCGTTTATCTTGTCAGTACACGCGCCGTGCAAACAAGTCCCTGCAAGACAGTCGTCAATGTTGTGGTTGCACTGCTCGCCATCCCAACCCGGTTCACATGTACACTTGTAGCCATCGCCCAAAATCGAACACGTACCATATGTACCACAAGGTTGGTTATCGCAATAGACAGGGGGGTTTTGGCATCGGTCGCCCGACCAACCCTCCGGACATATACAAAACGCGCCCGAATGTCCGAGGGCACAGTTGCCGCCGTTCAGGCACAAATCATTCGAACACACACGCGCGTCAATTTCACAGCGTTCCCCAGACCAACCGGGCAAACAAACGCAGTTGATGCCCGAAAGTTTACTGGACTCGTCGTTGCACGAAATAAAGTAGTCGCCACACGGTTTTTGCGCACATGTCACCTGTTCTGTGCACAATTCCCCACCGTACTGTCCAGAAATCGTAGAACAGTCGCAGTAAAAGTCGTTGATATGGTCGACGCATTCCGCCCCGTTTTTGCACGGATTGGGGTCACATTCGTTAATCTCAAAAGAGCACTGTTCTCCTTCGTACCCAGGTTCGCACGAACATGTACACGAATCGGCGTCCGCACAATGGTCGCACGTACCGTGTATGCACGCCGTATGGTACAGTAAACATAAATCCGTTTCGTTCACGGAAACGGAACACCTGTCGCCCAGATAGTCGGATTCACAAAAACATTCCCAATCATTGTTTTCTCGGTCAAGTGTGCAAACCCCATGACCACTGCACGGATGAGCATATAACATCACTTGATGGTGAAAAGCGACCGGGTCGTAATCGCATTCCAGCTGTTCGAAAGAACAGGCGTCCCCAGACCAGTACGGTTGTTTATACATAGGTTCTTTGGGACAGGCACATGAAATACGCGCACCGTCAAAAACACATTCACCATTATCACATGGGTTCTGGTCAACACAATCAGTAAGTGCATACTGGCAATTTCGTCCTTGAAAAGCCAAAGGACATTCACAAACGTATCCTTGCGAGGTCGAAAGACAAGTGGAACCGTGATGGCACGGATGTGCTTCGCCCGTCGCGTTACATCCCAACGTCTGGTTGACAGCAATGTGGCACCACTGCCCGGTTTTTTCGGACGGACATTCACAACGATAAGTTCCATATTCGTTGACACATCGTCCTCCCGCGAGACACGGATTGTCCGCGCAACTTTTTTTCGCTTCGGCACAACGTGAATCTTGCCAACCGGGATGACAATCACATCTATAATTATTGTTCGAAAAAATACAATCGCCTTGTTCGCACAAATAACACTCACGACCCATCGTGTCCAAGAAAAGCGAGTAGGACGGACACGTATCATTACCATACACGTATTGGCGCGCGACTTCCGTTCGCAATTCGTCAATGTATTCACGTATGGTTTCCATGCCGCCCGACAGAGTCTGAGACCATCGCGTTTTACCCAAAATTTCCCAGAGACGATGGTTCATGGGGTCGGCGAATGAATGTACTTCACTAATGTGCTCGGAAATGTGCTCAGATTCGTCGATAGACGTTTTTAGGGCCGCCTTCATATCCTCAATCATTGATATTTCGCGCACCGGTTCTTTTATTTCTAATATGGTGGACATTTCGTGTATAGCGAGTTCCAAGTCCCATATCATATCGTGTTCCGCATTTAAAATATCGTTTAACTCGTGAATAAAGCGATGTTTCGAAAATTCCACGAGAGACCGATTGGCTTGATTGATACGGTCAAACTCCAATTTTTTCGCGGCAATCACATTATAAACATCGGAAGCTTTCTTCAGAAGGCCAGAACAGGGCCGCACACGTTCGACTTCATGCGGTGACAGGTGACATTTCAAAATGGCGCATTGTTCCAAAAGATGAATATCTACATTTGAATAATACAAGTCTGTACAACCAGTCATAACACATTCAAATTGTTGTTCCTCAAGGTGTTCTTCGGAAAATTCTGTCTCGTTTGTAGAGCTCTCGTGCCAAGATAAATGGTCACAATATGTCCAGCATTCGCCGTCGTTACAGGGATCCAATACAGTTTCGTTCTTATACGGAACCATGTACGTCACTTCGTCGGAACAATTAGACACTGGCCATATAGAATGTCCGGAAGCCATGACTATCAATAAAAATACCAGACACATATTTCTTGAGGTGTATAAACTTAAATACTATGAATAAATACTGTTGTATGTATCGATGACAGAGTCCGCGAAATCACTTCGCATAGAATTTAATTCGAGTCTCGTTTCCGTAACACCTTCATACGTCTCATGCATTCGTTCGGCGGCGGCCCGCACTTCTTGGACGCGATTTTCATACTCCTGCAGTAAATCTACCTTTAAATCACGCGCGTCTTGCAATACGTCTTGAAAACATTCGTGCATGTAGTCCAGACTTTGTATAAAAACAGGCAGCGTTGTAGCCACATCTTCGTTTCCAAAATAACTCGACAATATCTGAGCATTACATTCTTTGGCTTGTCTCTGACCCAACGACAGCGGGTCAGCCGCCGCCATAGATAACCATGTTTTGGCTCTGTACAGTGTCTGTTCGTTGGCAGAAGCAGCCGCCTCGTATATTACAGAGGCGTTGACGGCGTCTTCGTATTTTAATTGTAACTCGCGCATGGTTTGCTTTTCCACGTTCACATGGAAGTGGTGAAAACAATTCACGTCCAGCGTGCGTTTTAACATTTCAAACGTCGACTCTGAGTTTGGATTCTGCACGAGCTGGCTGCATTTGCGTGAAATGGTCGTAATGGACGCGGAGGAAGTGCTTAATAAAACGAACCACAATATAACTTGAAGCATGTTTTTACAAATAAACTTTACCTAAATACGTCATCTTTTAAAAAATTGTACTATAAAGGTGTTGAAATATTACTCACTTACAAAAATGAAATCAATCATCTTAGGTACTATGTTAGGTTTAACAGCAACGGTTGTTTCAGCGGTCGATGAAGGTGCTGTCGGTGGTTCCTTCAAGAAAATTTCAAACAATAGATGTGGCCCAGGTTTGCGCCTCCGCGATGAAACTGGCTCCCTCATGACAGAGGCCGCCGCCAAAACTGCCGCCGCCAACACGCACGATTTTTACGGACAAGGCGCCGCCGAACAGACACAAACAGAAGACTGGCTCAATATGGTCAATGGCTACCCTGGTATTGACGCCGCATGTCAACGATTTGACAAAACCCTTCAGAAAATCGATGCTGATTTGGTGGCGAAGGCTTCACGCTCGAACCAGTATGTGTCTCATCCCCACTCGTGGAAACGCCAAGTCGCAAAGAAACTTCACGACGCCGGATGTGCCATCAGTCGCCACGACGACAACTTCGAACAGTACATCGAATCGTTTAACTACCCTTTCCAACAGCGTCTTCGCATGCAGAAAGCCAAACTCGCGGCAGACGAGTACGAACTCAAGATTCAAACGTTGCAGGAGGAATGGAAATCCGCACGCGCATTGCTCGTATCCGACATGAACGGCCATGGCGACAACATGTTGAACAAACTTAAAGAGTCGGAGAGAGCGGCCAACAGAGGCGAGTACGCCGCCGCCACCGACGTTGTTCTCGGCGAACATTCCGACTCGGCCGTCGCCGAACTCGAAAAGGTCACCGACACCATCCAAAAACGCGGCGAAGCTTTCGAAGCACTCGCTCACTCACTCAAACGTGATTCGTTGCGCTGGTCAAAATTGAATCAAATCTCCAACGAACAGGAGCGTCTCGATATCATGTCAGAGGTTGTCAAGTTGAACGGATTCGATTTGTTGGTAACTTGCTTGGTCAATTTCCAGAAGGAAGCATCGTTGGCTGTTTAAATTGGTTAATTTAATAAAAAATAAATTAAATATCATCTTCTATTTCTAACAGAGAACCGATTACATTCTTCTGTATTTTTACTTCCACGTCTTCAAATTCTACTCGACGAGCGTTTTCGCGAGCAGTAGAATTTAAAATAAGTTCGTATGCTGATTCCAAATCATTCTTGAGTTGTTCGGCTGTTAACAGTTGTTCGAGGGACGAAGACACCATTGTTTCAAGGGCATTTTCTTGGCGACCAGATTCTACAATGAACGTAGAACGCGAATGCGACAACAAAAGAAAGACGTCTCCTGTCAACGCCGGCAGGGTCGAGTATTGAAATTCGCGAAGATAGGCGTCGCGCAGGCGGACAACGTTCACAATCGATTCTATCATGTCGCGCGCCTTTAAATTTAAAACGTCGTAGTCTATATTCGCACGTGCAAGCTGTGTCCGAGCGAATATGTAGCCGTCGATAACGTCCCTGTAGTTGTCAAAAATATTTTTGTCGAAATTGTACATTCGCATTTCATAACAACGCGTCACATCTTCAACGTATATATCGTACGAATACAACTGGGGATGTGCGTGGCACGCCTTAATTGTCCCGCACAATTTGGGCAAATACTGTTGGCGCTGAGAAATTGGAATCGTAGAATTTGATTCTGGGTAAGTTAGTGCAAAATCATAACAACTCCACCCGTCAACGGACGTTATTGCCAATAAAAATGAAACGAACGAAATGAACCACATGCATAGTAGAATTTTACCACATATATACGGAAATTTATTTAAATTTATTTAAAATCTTAAAATTTACTTATGGTTATTTAATCAATTAGTTTTTTACGTTTATGCCACCCCATTTACGTTGCCACTCCAGTTAAGTCGGTCTCAGAGACGTTTTTGTTAGCAGCAGGAGCAGCATTGCCGTCAAGCTTGATGTCCTTACCGTCTGTGTCCGTGGTGACAATGCGCATAAAGTGCTCGGCGGCTTCCACGGAAATCTGGTACGCAATACGACTTTCGCTTTGGGACGTAAGTTCTTCCTCGATGGCAGCCCAGAGCAAAGCATTGTCTTCGATAACGCGCGCTTTGGCTGACTTAGCAACTTGTGCACCGAAAATAGCTTCGTCGACTTCGCGCGAAAACAAATCGTATGGGTTTTGGTATCTAGTACCGGCGAAATCGTGTCTGTCCGACGAACCCGCGAATTCGCGGTTCCAGTCGATGAAGCAAAAGTCCGTAGTTTCGGTAGTCGTAAAACGTTGGCGGTCGACCACAATCTGCGCAGTATCCTCGCGATTTCTGTAGTCGGTGTAAATAACGTCGTCGCGGCGGGGTTCGTACGCAGCACCGTCGTCGGTCTTGGTCTGGGCGTGGTTCCACTTGTAAGCCAATTGACGGAAACTGAATTCCGTGTTGGAAAGTTGGAATTTATCCAAACAAAACATGTTTTCAAATTTGGTGACGCCTTCGGTCGGGGTGTTGTCCTGGCCGACTTCGGATTCGCCGACACCTTGCCGAGAAGTGCCAAACTCGAGTTTGTAAAGTACCTCGTGAAGTTTGCTGAAAGGCATGCAGTTACCACCCTTGTTGGAGTACAAGAACGTGTTGTTGTCAGCATTGACCGTGCGGCCGCAACTGTATTCCACTTTAATTCTGTCCGTAAGACTGGCGTGAATCTTATTTCTGGTGGTTGTTTGGGTGGTGACGTCACCAAAGACGTGAATACGACTCTTTTGTGGTAGGAGACTCTTCAAAGTTGCTTCCCATGGCTTCTCTTCTTTCGAGAACTGTGAGCCCTTGCAGTATTGGTAGACTGAAGGCAACTCGTTCTCCAATGCGGTGCAATCGTTCGCGGTTAGGTCGGGGCGGAGGTAAATGTCGTCGGCTTCGGCGACGTAAGCGCCGTTGAGTGTACCGGCTCTGCAAAAGCAATCTTGACGAAGGAGGAGCTGAGCTTTTCTATCGCGTAAATTCATTGCAGAGAGATCCGTGAAGCGGCTATCGTCACACATAGGGTTGGTGCGATTACCAGAGTCGTAGCCGTTTTTGTCCGTCTCGCCCACGGCGCATTCTTCAAACTCTTCGTACTCAATTTCTGGGAACATGTTCACGGAAATCTCTCTGAAGTTTTTGAGAACGGCGGCGTAAGATTTGACGAAACTGCGCGCTTCTTTAAGAGTATTTAACCAGTAGGCTTCGGCCTGTTCCATGTTGTCGTCGCGGAAAGCACTAATCATGGCGTTACCGTTAAGCGCGATAACGTAGTTACGAAGACTTTTGCAATTGCCCGCTGGGGCGCCCGTAACAAAGACTGCATCGTCCATCTCGACTTTGCCGTTTTCTTTGACAGAGTACGAAGGTGCACGACGTACAACATTTACAGTGGTGGAGCCTGCGATTTTTTCAGCCACCTTTTCGGTACATGCCGGGCCGATGGTCGCAGAGACGAGGTTTGTCGAAAACATTGCGTTTTCGGCACGGCATTCCTTTTCGACTTGGTCGTACACACAAGGTGTTATTGACGGGTGTTCTTGGACATCCCCATTGGCGTCCACGTATGTGAGTTTCGTAACGGAACAGTCATCTACGTTAAGACCAAAGCACTGACGGTTCACTTGGTAGAAATCGAGCCCATGTTCGAAACGAGTGGCGTTGCAGGAATAAGAAGTTCTGTCAGAGGTCTGAGCTTCCAGCATACATGTACGTCCAGTTGGAAAGTCGTCCACGTCGAGGAGTTTTGAAGCTCTGGCTTGGCAGAGGTCGGCGTGCTGCACGTGGTAACCGAGGGAGCGAATACGGTTGGCGAGAATGTCAATAAAAGAACCAGCTTCGCACAAGTTGCGACCGCAAGCTCTAATTTCTTGTGTTGCACTGAACGTGTCAACATAACCAAAACCGTCTGCTTCAGAACCCAAGACACCGCTTTTGGAACTGTAATTGACGGGCCTGGTGAACGGAGTCTCGGTATTGTTGTTTCCACAAAAGTAGATACCTTCGCGTACAATACCGTCGTCGTCCGCAAAGGTGGTCAGGGCTGATTTCAAGAATGGGAAATCGGCGCGCAATCCATTTGTCAAATCGCGCTGAATAATTTCAGCGGTCTGTGCAACGGAATCGGTATAAGCGGAGATGTGGCGGATATCACCTTCACGCTCGGCGGCGGTGGCTTCGGGATTGCCGCCAATATCAGTAGGGTCTTGTCCCTTAAGAAATCCCGTGAGGCCACCTCTAAAAGAACGGGCTTCGGAGGAAAGCACTAAACATAAAACTGTTGTTACGAAAATTATAAAACGTTGCATATTTTATACAAAAATAAATCGTACTTAAATAGGGTCATTTCTCTATAAATGCATCAGCTGCTTTTTTTGATTCTTGTCGGCACTTTTTGTCACGGACAAGATTTAGGTTATGTTTTAGAAACTACGCTTTTAACGTGCACGGGGTTTTCTTTGAAACATTACGACAGTCCCGATACCAAAATAAACGATTTGCGCGAATGTTTAATACAAGGAAACGTGTTAAAAGTGCCAGATACATCAGGTTTATTAAATGCTACGCAATATTATCATTTATCTCTCTTAAACTATGAACAAATAAAGGAAGAGGTAACGCATCACGAAATGGAGAACAGGCGTGAAATACGTTCGTTGCAGCGCGAATTGGTGACACTCAAGATGCGTCTCCAATACTTTTCTTCTGCGTTCAACGTGCCCAATTTCGCAAGGTTGTCGGATGGTCGTCGACTCATGGCCATTCGTGTGCACGTCCGAAATTTAGAAGATACCCAGTCCTTTGTCGAAACTGTACACCCGACACTGGGCGCCGCGATGTCATTGCTCGGAAATTTAACGTCTACTATTGCCCAATTGGACGCCAAGTCCGTTGAAAAGGCCGCGGCCAGAATTGTCATGGAAGAAGCTGTGCAACAATTTAGGAGTTCAATTCGCGCACTATATGTCTGACGATTTGATCCACCAATGTGTCCATTTCAAGCTTGCACGCGGCGGCGTCTTCGTGGCGTCTTTTCGTTACGTTCAACCATTGTTGATACGCAGTGTTGTAATTAGAAAGCTTTTGTTCGATGTCTACGACTTGTTCGTCAATAATTTGCATCGTTTCTTGAATACAGACGTCGGCATTTTGAATATTGTGCACGAAAGAATCGACAATTTCTTCCATGCGCGCCTCTTCGTATACATCGATCGAGGTTAGTGCTTTCAAAGGTTCTGAGCAAACGGCTAATTGACTCACAGAATGTTGTGAATCTACAATGGAACCCCCCACATTGGAAGTTAATTGTGCGATGAGCTTTTCTAGAGCGTGGTACTCTGGTTTTGAACGGTCGGTTTCTTTAATATTGTCGATGCATTTTTGGATTTGTGCGCGCATTTCTTCTCTGTGGTCTGTCGGAAAACGAATGTATGTCCTGGAGAGACACGTGTCCACTTCTCTCATCAAATTGTCAACGGACGACGCCGACGTATAAGGATTTGCGATTTGCAAACAGTTGTGTACGTACAAACGATTATGAGCGGATACGACACTCGCTAGTAGAAAAAATATAATCATGATTCATTTATAGATAAACACTATTTATACCTTTTTTTATCGGATATGAATGTGGCGAATTTTCTTACTATTTCCCGCTTGTACGGCGTTAACAGAAACGCCGACGGTGTTGTTTTGCCTGCCGCATATACTCAAGGAGTGGTCAAGCGAAGATTTGACCACGACAACAAAAACATGTTTGGTGGAAAATTATATTCATGAAGCAAACAATAACATATTTTTGAACGATTATGTCCATGCTTATCAACACGCATGGCAATCGCACAAACTGGCCGAAGAAGAAGACAACCGTTTATACCACCATAAACGCGAATTAATGATGTTCCTACGGGATACGAAATTAAAAGCGGCGAACCACATGCATGCTGTCGTTAAATGTGCATCCATAGGCCATCGCATGCCTAAAGTTATCATGGATGCCTATACAGATGAGGCGAAAATGATGTTTCGAGTCATGGACATTTGGACACATCATACACGTGTGGAATTAGAACACTGTGGCTTGCTTTTAAACAACATTGTGGCAAAAACTCACAGACATGCAGCGGCCCATATCCTAACACTATTTCACAAACATATGAAACAGTTGCACGTTGTAGAAGATGCGCGCGAATCGGCGGCGCAGGCGTACACAGATATGCTTCAAGAAAGACAAACCATCGTTAATATTTTATAATCGCGGAATTAGCCGCGACGGCCAAAGCAGTGGGCATTTGATGACGCCACACCAACGCGATTTCTCTTGTTAAAATCGCTGGAAAACGAAGGTAATCTAGTCTAAAATTATTATAAACGCGTACACGGTCGTCGTATTGTTCCAGACAATCCACACACACCGACCATGTGTCGTGTGTCAGTTCAAAATTGCCCAGTGTAACGTTTACAAAAGGGATACACGGTGTGCCTTTTAAGCTACCAGGGTACGGATAGCATTTGGCAGGCACTGGGATAGGAGCATGTTTATCGACCCATTTTTCGATTGAGTTGCCAAACAACAGTGTAAATTGACATGTTTTTCTACATTCAAACAATTGAATGTTCAATTCTGCTATGTGTGTTTTTAAATGCTTCGAATCAATTTTGTCGTACATTCCATATAATTCCGATAACGTTGCACCATAATCCGACACAATTGGCGCGTTTGTGCATAAACTAGGCGACGCTAGGAATATGCCTTTAAATTTCATTCGTTCAAGAACCACGTGACACATGGCATCTACGTCGGGTACATAAGCATGTGAATGTACACATTCTTCTATGTGCCTTACAACCTTGTTGTCTAGAGCATTTGCACATATGAATATGATCAATAATAATATCATGTTATGAATAAAATCAATACTTTTATACTTGCTTTATTTTTTTATACTCGTTGACGTTTGCCTCGATAAATGTATGAATCGTTTCATTATAAATAGGATACCGCAACTGTGCAATGTATTCTCCGTACACACCAGTCGCGCCCACCGAAGGAAATGTCTTGTATCTCAGTTCGACAGGAGGGTCTGAAACCATCAAATCCCAACAACCGTACGTAACGTTCAATTTCGTGGCTATATTAACAACATCCTTTGCCAGTTGAACCGTTTTATCATTCACCGAACTGAAAAACAGGGTGACATGCACGCGTTGATCCTCCCGAAAAATGTCATTCAAAAGACGCATGTTTAGTGTTGGATGCGTTCGCTCACTTTGGCGCCACGTCAGAGGAGATATTTCTTTCTTCTCGACCAACCCAACGAACGACGTTATATCATAAACTTCCTCGCCCGTTGCGTCTACTTCGACACCGCCGAACTGATACGTATCAAAATCCGTCAAGTTATCTTTCATTGAAATGAGAGAAACAGGCCGGTCAGGCGTCATTCCCAAATATTGGCCGAGTTTGACGTCTTCGACGCGGAAAACGGGCACGTCCACGATGTTTTTAATATTTTGAATGCCCAACGTAAACAAAATTTTCGAGCCGTCGTTTTTCACATTTTCCATCACATACGGTTCGAAATTCTCAACGTTGATGACCATAAAGTTATTCGAACTGCACAAAAAACCCGACAGCGAACAAAATAGACTCGCAAGACCAAACATTTTATTAAAAGGAATATTTTCTTATATACTTCGCTGTGAACAATCCTTTACTATATAAGTATCTCGTCAATAAAAATATGTTATTGATACTGCTCGGATTATTCTCTTTGACGAGTGCCTTTAATTTGACAAGTTCGCATACGTTTGACTTTAGAGATACTTCATATAACGAACACCTTTCGATTCGATATTTGTATGGCAAGCATTGCGCAGACAGTTACTTGCATTTCGACAGCAATATCGGGTCAACGGCTGTCAATGATTTCAAAACGTGTCTAGATAATAATTACGACGTTGCCGAACAATGGTTTACAAATCTAAGATACACTTTTGATAAAACATTCGAACAACATAGTTACGAATGGGAAAATGCCACTCTATACGATTCCGAGATTTATAATAGATACAGGGTTTACGTAAGCGCCCAACACGCTCTCAATCTATACAAAGCAGATTTAGTGTCTACTAGTAAACACTTTTCAGACCCCGTCAATGACCTCACAATGACATCGTCAGACTACGAAGCATACGTTGCTCTCAACCAAAGTTTACAGAATATCATGGATATGAAATACACAGTCGGAGCTCTTGTAGAGTCGTTTAGAGGTTCTATTGAGACCAAAACGACATTGATTGATAAATATTTGGCAGACTCGGCTGCTTCAAAAAATTTGTTCGCGACATTTGTCGATGATTATACGACAAATGTCACGGATGTCCTACGAAAATTATGTTCGCACCCAACTTCATTATATCCATGTGCTAAGGGACACTATTGTACTACGGAAACAATGTCAACAGCATGTCCAGCAGGGACATTTTTACCTATCGAGTCAATGACCACCGAAGATGCATGTATTGAATGTCCGCTGCAGACGTATTCTTTGACGGGCGCTATTAATTGTACTGTGTGCACATCAAATGACCACATGGGCGCCACTGCCTGTCATCTTCGAAGTCTTGGAGAAGTCATTGCTTCTATGGATACAGAAGGCCCCATCACTGAAAACTTTTATATCGCCTTTGATATGACACGCCAATACATTACATCTGCGTCCACATTATACACACTCACACAAACGGCACAAGCAGCCGCTACTGTCGGCACACTAGCGACGACTATTATGGGCCTTGTTAATACCGGGTCAACTATAGAAGCCGCGTATCAATCGGTACTTTTAGGCGCTCTCCAAGCTGTGTATGGTGGGTCTACATACGTCACAGCTTTGCAAAACACAGACTTTACATCGGCGAACGTTGTTGCTCAAACCGATCTCGCCAAATGGGGCGGGCCATACATTGATGGTTCGACTCATTACAATTTAACACTTACTGCAAATACTTGGGCAGTATACTATGTTGATGGTACAAATGACGCGGCCATTCTATCGGGGACGCGCGACGGCAAAACGTTGACAGGCGGCACTGCGTCCACTCGAGGCATGATTGAATTTCCTGTATCATCCGCGCTCGCGTATGGCTATCCGGTAGTTACTAAAGACGGTACGCCCGTCCACAGTTATCAATTAAAATAAACATCCATTGACTTCATCATTGATCCTATATATATGTAGCTTTTTGTAATACAAAATGTCCAAGAAACGTTCCCGAGACCTCAACAAACAAATTGACGACGAAGAACGCAAACGCCAAAAAGTACACCAGCGCGGCAAACGTAAGGTCTCTATTATATTTGACGGTAGAGGCATTCAAAACGCCATCGTTCGCAACATCAAACGCGAAGACACTGCATACGTCGTGGGCTGTGTTGCGTGGTTGTCCAACAAACGCATTCTCAAGTGTATGGCCGAAAAACTCAAGGGTGTCACGCTGATTACCACCGCTGACAAACTAACGAAACGGCGCAAAAATCAACAAGCGTACGCAAAACTAGGAGGGTGCTTCGCCGGTGGTGTCATTCGCTGCGTAGGTGAAGGACGCGGTCGATTTAAGTCACTCATGCACCATAAATTCTTATGTGGCCTCGACGCAGCGCGTGAACCCATTTGGGTGATGAATGGGTCGTTTAACGTTACGGAATCGGCGGTGACCAATATTGAAAATGTGATGATTTTCGACGACCCTGAGATTTCAACCACCTTTTTTGAAGAGTTTAAACGAATTCATAAAATATCGAAACCATTAAAAATTAGAGCTTAGCCGACGGCACGCCAATATTGTTTCTATTCTTCTTCTGTAGCGGTCTATTTGTGTAAAATTCAATAAAAATCACATATTTTATTTATTTTCAAACTTTTTTTCGTGATTTAGTATTTAAATCATGTTAAAGCTACCACAATGGAAAACGAATTGCAAATAGAAGTAAAGTTGTTAAAACAAAAATTAAAAGACGAACGTAAAAAAAATAGATTGTTACGAAAGGAAAATAAACGAATGTTAGAAAAAGCAGATAAATATCAATGTTGCAAACATATAGACAAACGCGGTTTCTCATTAGAATCACCATTAAATCCCAACAGGCACAATTTGCCCCAAGAAGGCGAGGCAGGACACGCGTTTTGTCAAAATTGCGACAGTTTAAAACCTCTATATTTGGGCGAAATTACCAACACTGAAATGCGTACGAAATGTGTCTACATCTGTACAAAATGCTGCCCCGGTTCTTCCTCAGAATTCAAAATATTATGTGAACTATGCTTGGTCAAAAGAAAAAAGGTCAAAGAAAAGAACGATGCCAAAAAAAGGAAACGAGAAAGTCAAGAGTGGTATAGAATTCAAAAACAAAACGAAGACCACAACAATAGATTATTAACGCAAACTATACCCAAAAGACCCAAAAAGACTATACCAAATGATGATAGAATACATGCTACTGACTCCAGGTTTAGAGCATATAGTCCAGTATATGATTAACCAACCAGCGGGGCGGCCATGTAACAGGAACGGTGGTTAAAATTTGTCGGTTTAAAAATTAGAGTCTAATTTAAAAATGTGAGTGTAATGTATTTAATACATTAGGTGTAATTCCGTGTCCGCGCACCATTTTTCAGTGACAAAATAAATGTCGTGGAGACTGTCAGAGCCCAACAGGTCGTCAGGAGGTACGCGGTCTCGACCGTTAATACCATTGCCCATCATAAAGTCAAATACGGCGCGCCCTGCTACATGACGCTTTTGTTGAATCGTGACCGTGGCATGCCATTTATTCCACTCCATATAACCGGCCAGTTCGCCTTTGAGTGAATCTGAACGAATTATACGTTTTGCAGCTTGGTGTTTTTTATAGAGATTTTGCGCGTGTTTCGTCATTTGTTGATGAACACCGTCGTCCACATGACTTTCCTCCGTTGGGCTATAAGTAAAAGGCACAGAATCGGCAGTCACCACATTACTCCCTTCGGTGGGTTGCAATACTGTACGTAAACCAGTTACTGACTCTCCTTCGGAATATACACAAGCAACTGCTTCAAGATATCCATCGACAAATTTTTGCATTTTTTTTGTTTACTTTGATTGTCGGATGTATATAAAAATTAACATATGTGCAAAAAAGTTGCAAAGTAACTATAAATATTCGTTATTTCATGATGCAATGGACATCCACCAAATATATTCTTCTTGGCTAAAACATAAATTACCCACTGAAAAACACGTGCAATATTTCACCGTCATGGAAAAGCCCTGTGAGCTCGAATTCATCGCTATGCTTCTCAGAGACGCTGGTCAAAAAGTGGAAGTGACGCCCGACCCAGTGACGATGGAAAAAATTCCCCATGTTTGGAGCGTGAGGGTTTCAGATGTTTTTGTCATCAATGTCGCCCCAGAGAATGTTGAACTACGCGTGTTTTTAGAATCCATAAATGCCCCGCCGTATGAACGAGTAGAGCACCGTGCAGACGACATTGTGGACGCGATGTCGGCCCTCACGCTTAAATCGGCTGATTTTTTGATGATGTCAAAAAGCAAACCACGAATTCATGCCGTAGCAAATATGTTAGACGCGCGCGTTTCCACTGGTTGGGTACAATTATGCGCATCCAGACTGGAGGCCGTCGAACCTTCGTTTGAATTTTATCAGTTGGACAGAAGCAAGTTTAAATTGATATCGCGCGACCCCACAGACAGGCATGTGCACCACATCAATTCTTCTGTCCTCGATTTTTTGCGAGAGCTTCAAAAAAAACACGTCGACGAGCGCGGACGTCAGCTGACCGTCACGTGGCAATTTTCGTACGACCCCGCTGGCGGCCCGCCCATCAAATATGCTATCCATTTGCAGAAATTTAGAGCTGCTATGCAACAGCTGGCGTCCGCAAATTGGTTTGAATTTACACTTATTTTATGTGCTATCGGATTGCCCATACACGAGCTCGCGAAACCACGCACCATCGTGGAACAATGGAAGCGCTTTCGTCAGTTGTCACAAGAAAATATCACAAAGGTGCTTTTGAGACCACATTTTCCGGAAGCCACGACGGTACCAGAACTGGTGCGTTTGTATGGAGAAAAAATGGGCGATTTGAAATGTCAAGTGGTTTACGATGATATCCGTCAACATTTTTTCAAGACATTTTATTCATGGCCAACTACCGCAGAAATAGAATCGCTCATGGAACGCATTCAAAAAAATGCCAGCGAATGGAGTATATAAGTTTTGTGGACTCTAGCGAAACGGTCATGTCTGCGATTAAATTGGGCATTTCGGATGATATTCATCGCTGCACAGAATTATTAGATTACCCTTGGAGCTATATTATACAAAACGCGTCCACTTTGTCACAAGAACAAGTTATCGAACTCGCGTGTTCAGCCGAACATTTAAACGTATCGGGAGTTTTTTACGAAAAAGAACAATACACTTTTAAATTGTTGGCTCTCAAAGTCGCGTGCGCAGATGCATTCAAAGCCTTATACGGGTTGTCCGTCACTATGGCCACGGGTGTAGTACATCCGTTTTTAAAACAACATGCACGCACAGAATGGGCCATCAGACTACTTTCGGTCAAAATACACGGGTCACCAGCTTTCGTATTCGCTTGTCGGCAAAAATACCACGCGGTTGTTATTTGGATGATTGAGGTGATGAATCAAATGGAAAATTACAGTCCAATTTTACAAGTAGATTGTGATGGGAATACGCCACTGCATATCGCTGTTAAAAACAAAAAATGGGAATGGGCCAAGCGGCTTATGGAACATGGTTCTTTACCCCTTTTAAAGAACAAAGAAGGTAAAACCCCTGTCATGCTCGCCGTCCCCCATTTTGAATATCTATCCATATTCAAGCAAAATTCGAGCGAATGGTTTGAGGCGCTACACGAGGCGCTTGTACATGGGAAAATACACCCTGCGTGGTGTCAAACACTCATTGACGAAGGGGCCGATTTCAATCAACCAGAATTATACGACAGTCCGATAGAAAGCTTATTAATATTTGCACATGCGGGAATGGACATGAACATGTCCTTCAACAACGAATTAACAGATGACCAGCTTAAGATTATGTACGCACACGGAAAGATAGCAACGGACTTTGGGCGTGTTTTGACAGTGTTTCAAGACGACACATGGGTTCGCCTATTACACAATGTTACCCATGGCCAAAATATCGAAGATGAAGAGTATGTCAAACGGATTATGACGAGAAGAGTCGTCACGAAATCCACTTATAGACTGCAACAAAGAATAGTAAAAAAGTAATATTTATATTCCTTTATTTATTTACAATATGTACGGTCATTTCTATGACAATAACGGGGACAACCGAGACTGGTCTCATCTTTGTCCTCACATAACATTTTTTAAAGTCCGAGATAATCCTGATTTCAAAAGCGGGGATTCAGAGGCGCTTCACGCGTTGATGGAAACAGAATCTGAAGATGTAATGCGGGTATACCAAATGTACACAGAACACTTTTCAGATACCTTTTTTGACCCCGTTTCCGGCATCGTATTAGATTCGGGGGAAGATATGTTCGAACACGTTAAGAATAGCCAGGCACAAGCCGTTATTTTCGATTGGGACAGAACGCTACAACAGTTTGAGTGCATGTCCACGAATCCATTCGAATGGTGGTGCCAAAAATTTGGGGCCACAACTCCGGAACGAAAGGAAGAGTTTGCTCTTGCGTTGGCCATTTATCACGCCGGTGGTACACAAAGATTCAATCTACTCAAAGACATGTTTGCACACATCAAAGAACAAAACAAAATGGTATATGTTATTACAGGAAATCCTGCCGTCAAAACGCCCGGCGCTGATTTATATGTACAAATTACAACTAAATGGGGTCTGGAGGATTATAATTTGGTTCACGCTCACAATAAATATGTTTTCATGGCCCTCGACCCGGTTCTGTCGCCCATTACTTGGTAAATTCTACCGCGTACGCAATGTTCACATCCGTACCCAGTGTGACCCAAGGCTTCATGTAAATATGGTCAGAAGAGCCCCCTGACCGCACGGAACTCGAAGAGAGAGACGTCGTCGAGCTACAGGTAGATTCTTTGCCACCGACAAGCACATTACACATAAGTATAACACGTTGACCATGTGAATTGGCCGCGGTATATCCAGCAGCATAATTAACGTCAGTGGTAAGATAAAGACATACTGGCATTTTAACTAGTTTTAGACGTACAAAACTTTAAACAATGTATTGTTACTAATATAAGAAACTTATAAATACTGCAAAAACGTTCAACTAACGCTTCACTATTGAAGAGTGGATATTTAACCACGAAAATAATAAACAAATGTCTTTTGATGATTTTAGACTCTACAAAGGCTTGGCCATAAAACAATCCTCTCGCATTGAAGCATACCATTATATAGTGAAATATGGGGAGCGGTCGACTTGGAAAGATTATGTTTGGCTTTCATACGCTAGGGATGCCTTTTGGCGCGCTATGTATCATACGAAAAGAGTAGAAGACCTGGAATCAACTTTGCACGCACGCTGTTCCGCTGTACGTGTCGCGCGCGCAGAGTGGGCCCGATTTTTAAAAGAGGTCGAACCTGTCGAACCTATGGTACCACCGTTGCCCGGCTGATACATTGTCAAACATTTACATGTTGCAACAGTTTTAAGGCCTCCGGCACGTGCGAACCATAGTTCCCCATCTGACACTTGTAATAGAAAAGATTTTCGTTGCGATAACGCCCCGAATCGTCAACAGATACAAGCCATCCGTGTTCATACAAACGCCAGTCCACCAACATATTTTTTACAAGTTGAACATCCGTTTCATCGGAAACTCGACTACGTATGAATGCGTCTTTATACTGTTCAGTGCCCAGTTCAGACATTGAAAGCTCGCCCAATGGTTCGAACACATGGTATATAGCAATTCCACATAGGTTAATACCGCCGCCGCATCCGTTTTTTGCTGCACGAATTGTTTTGGTCATGTTGATGTGTCAGTTTTTCGTCCTTGTTGTAGGCGTATAACAATTGTCAAATAATGTTTATGACAAAATTTGATTTGAATCAAATCAAACTCACGCCGGTCAACATTTTTTTCAAATTTTGATTGCAATCAAATTTGATTTGAATCAAATCAAACTCACGCTTGCCAATATATTTTTATTTTGATTGCAATCAAATTTGATTTGAATCAAATCAAACTCACGCTTGCCAATATATTTTTATTTTGATTGCAATCAAATTTGATTTGAATCAAATCAAACTCACACTGGCCAACATTTTTTTCAAATTTGATTTGAATCAAAAAATGAATCTACATGAAAATGACGCTTGCCCTTTTTGTTGGCATAATTGCAAGCCGCCCAAAGACAATGCGGGTATCGCATCCGGTTCTTTGGTCGAAATGATTGAATTTCAAGGTGGTATCCTAGATAAAGTAAACACATGTAAAAAATGCAAACTGAATTATAATATCGCTTCTCTCTGTAATCTGTGTAAACCGGGACAACCTTGTTGTGAACATTATGCCTGCCTTTGGAACGGCACAAATGCTGCCAATATGTCTCTTGAAATGCACAACGTATACATGCGCAATTCTCCCTACTGTCGGTACTGGCAATTTCGTCCTGCAAATATTGGGACTTGGTACGCTAAACAGGTAAAAAATTATCAAGACATTCTAGTTATGTTAACTAGAATGACAAAAAATGAAATAGTCTTAGAAAAAATTAATAACCTGAAACAAGTGGTTGAAAGAGCATACGATAGCAAATTATTGTTGTTGAACGGACTCTATTCTATATGTAAAGAATATTTCTCAGGCACAGATAAATGTTCGCGAGCTGTAAATGCATATTATCATGCAATACTGAAGATAATATAAAACAAATTTTAAAGGTATTAAAGTAATTTGTTGTCAATAAATGTACAATTATACCGCCCTTGTTTTTTTTGTATTTGCTTGTTTTATTGTCCGCGGTCTGTATTTCTTGGCCCACATTTTTTTGTCAGTGATGGTGAATAAATACGCCATACTTGAAGAGCATCGACGTCTGTATGTTCAGAAAAACCTCATAAAATCGGGAGTCTTGGCTTTATTATTACCTCCGGCCGTTATCATGGTTGTATATCCCATATGGCAGACCGATGCGTGGCATACAAATACTATACAATTTTTTGCGGCCGTGTATGGTTCAAATGACTTTGTGGGTCTTTTATGCGTTGACCGTTTGCCCAAAACGACGCGCATTCACCATATGATTTCGACCTTTCTGGTATTGACGAGTTTTTCGATGGATTTCCAGACATCGCCCATTGCTCAATCGATGCTGGTGTATACATTTTTTGCAGCGTCGTCGTATATTGTGAATTTCCACTTGGCTATTCGATGGTTTTCCCCCAAAGACGATAAACGATGGCTGCGATATTTAGCAGGTGCTATTTATGCGTTGTCTTGCGGTTTGTCATGGTCTTGGCAATTGTGGTGGATTTGGAATACTACGTTAGAGTGGTATCATTTTGTGTACATTGGACTCATGATGTGGATAGTGCGCGACGACATCATTTTGATGCGATGGCTCACGACTATTTAGTAGGCTGTTATTATAAAAATGCCAAAATTGTCAGCCATCTTTTTGGGCGACACTGCTGTAGGAAAAACAACCCTTCTGAAGCTTGCTTCTGAAGGAGCGACTGTTCAAATAAAACCTACCATCGGCGTGGACAATATATTTTACCGGTCGTCCGACGTTACGCTGCAGTGTTGGGACACATCGGGTTCGAATCGATTTGCCAAAGTTATCCCACTATTTGCACGTAGATGTGACATGGCGGTGTACGTCTTTGATGCCGGTCGACCCCAAACATTACAGAACGTTCACAAATGGTACAAGCTGATATCTTCCATCGAAGACCCACCCAAAATGCACGTTTTGGTGGCTAATTTTGTTTCTGAGGGCCAACGCGTGCAAACGGAAGGGTTCGAGGAGTTTGATGTATTGGACGGGCGCAATCCTCGAGACGTCATGGAAGAAATCATTACAAAAATCTGCACACATCGCGAATCTTTCGACATTGAATTAGAGACGACCAGACAACAATGTTGTTTCGGTTTATGTTAAATTAGTTAAACACCTGTATATAAAGACAGACTTGCATTGTATATAAACCATGGGATATTTACCTGAAGTTGTTCGCATTATTGCTGCCCACGGAGGTGGTGCAAAAGCCATCGGCACGGGGTTTTTCCTGTCCGTTGATGGCAAGATGATTAATGAGGAGGGTCTTTTGATGACAAACGCTCACGTTGTGACTGATTCTCCTGTCGTGAAGATTATGACGACTTACATCGAGCACCAAGCTTTGCCGGTGACAGTCGTGGCGGTAAACCATGACCGCGACCTTGCTCTATTGAAAGTGGAACCTGAAGTCCAGCAGTGGTTGAAACGCGTTTTGGCCCAGCGTTACAATATCAACCACATTCCCTCCTTTTCATTTGGTGATTCTGATACCTTGCGCACGGGCTATGAGCTGCACGCCATCGGCCATCCATTGGGTCTTATTGACCAACAATTCACGTCGGGCAAGTATCAAGGATGTGTTCACTTGGGCGGCGAAATTCGCGGCCTTTCTGGCGCGTTGATTAATGGAGGTAATTCTGGGGGGCCATTGGTCGGTATATTCAATCACCCCGATCAAAAATCAGTTGCAGGTATGCATTATTTTATACCTTCCAAGTACAAAGTTATGGGTATTAACACATTCAAGCTCACTGGTCAAAACGTTTCCGGTGAAAATGGATTTATCCACGCGAATACGGTCAAAAGAAGTTTGCCGACACTTCTGAAGCCCCTGGAAATACGCTACAAACGCGAAAAAGCTGTTCAAGCCATGGTGAAGAATATGACGATGAAACAGATTCAAGCGGCGATGCCCGTCGCCCATGCTGTGGCCGACCATTTGACGCAAGATGAGCGCAATATTTTCCACGAAAATTTGTCAGCATTGGAGACGGCCTGGACAGAACATGTTATTGGTGGTCGTGTCGATGGAAAGCCGCGTACATTTCAATCTTGGATGTGGCGACATGTTGTGAAACCACAGGCATTTCACACACATCGTGGTGGCCCTCAATTACTAAGCAAAGTATTGGCATTCACCGCGGAACAAGACTGGGAAGGTCTCATGGAATGGAAAGGTGACCGTCGTTGGAAAGCGGTACGTGAAGCTGCTGTAGACACTAGCGCGCCAGAAACGGCACCTGTTGTTGTTCGCATCTTACCACCCCCTGCGACGCACATACACTCGCCCAGAGTTGGCATTTCATCGCACCCCATTTACACGTCTGACCTGTTGGTACATTACAAATGTCCATCAGAGGCTGGAAAATGGGTCGCGACGGGCGGTGTAGTCGTTACGGACGTAGAACCCAAGTCGTTGTACGAAAAGGCAGGCGGTCTTACCGACGACCTTATTTTCAAATTTGAGAACAAGGATACGGTCGCCGATTTTTCACCGGCGGGCACATGGTACTCCGAAAAACGCGATTTACCGATGTCTCTCGTTGATTTATGTAACGATACAGACATTGGCACGTCCATCAAATTGCACGTCCTCCGACAAAGCGGTGAAGTCGTCACTATTGAAATGGAACACGTCGAGCCCACGTACAACGAGCTTCCACAGATTCGACAGACGTATGGCTTTTGTGACGAAGGTAGATTAGAAGCACAACAAAAAGCACAAGTTCAAGGCATCGTATTTTCCCCGCTTCGTTTGCAGCATGTCGGTACGTTCAAACTCGTCGATTTTATGACACCCGACAAACGGTTTAGTTTCAAGGTCGTCGTCGAAGCTGTATCGCCAGAGTCACCCGCTTACGCGGCGAATTCTGTACACGCGGGCGCCATTTTGACGCACGTTAACGGTGAGCCATTGGCGGATAACTGGGAAGCGGTCAAAAAACAATTGGCACAGCCCCATCCAGAGACAAATTGCTGGGTCATCGATACGGATTACAATGGTCAGAAAAATAAATTTGCCATGGCTGTTCGAAAACCAACCATAGCATAGTATTTAACATCGATTAACAAATAAAAATGAGCGAGTTTGTCAAGTCTGTCACAACATCTTTGAAACGGGTGTCGTCCAAATTAACCATCAAGACGCCGACAGGCAAGGCAAACTCGAACCCTCCTTCCGTAGAGCGTAGAAAACGTTCCAGAAAACGTAGATTACACAATATATTTAAAGAACTAAAATAAATGCCTTTTTTTATCTAACTCGTCATGCAATTTAAAGGATATTCTGTCACCATTTAATACTGCGAGTGCATCATATTGCGGCGAGGAACAGAAAATACAACCAAGGAGAATGTTTTTAAAAAAAAATATTTAGTGAATATGTGTATTTTTATTTACCTGACAAAATTTAAATCAAACCATGTCTTGGCAGGTTGCGCGCATTTTACGCCTCTGGCAAATATATCCACACATACTGCCACCAGGAAAATTTATTCTTGTCGATGCCGATGGCCATAAAAAAACGTGCACCGGGTGGCTACCGTGCCACCACGCCAACGTCCAGTACCATCTCGCCTTCAAACCGAACGGGGACATCGCGCGCGTCCTAGCGATGAACATGCTCCGAAATAAGAAGCGAGCCCCCGTCTCGGCCGCCGGCAAGCAAATTGACAAGGGCAAGCTCGCCCCCATGGGCTACACAAAGGAAACATACTTTAAACAGGCAGAACACGCCTACCGTGACCAAGCGACGTGGACAGTAGCTGTCACCTATCCGTATTGGCGGGTCTACAAGATGAACATTCCACGTGTATTTAATGCGTTGACCAACGACCCAGAAGCTTTATGCATGCGATACTCACCAGCGTGCATTGATTCACTCATGTATACACCCGAAAAGGCATTGACAGCTATAAACAGAATGCTTCAAACGTTATCGGAGCCACCATACGACGACTTGCAAGGGTTTAAAGACCGTATGCAGTGGCAATTGGACACGCGATATTCAACGGCAACACGAGAACAACCATCTGAGCACGTTCGTGACATCCAACATTATCAAAATATGTGGACAACTATCAATGAAATAGAACACGCCAAAATACTCAAGGACGCCTTTGAAGGAAAATGCGAATTGTGGCTGGGCACACCGTGTCAAGCAGCGATTGGAGACCGTTGTGTTGTTGTCGCCACGCTCGAAGAGGCATTTGCTCTGAAATGCTTTGTAAAGACCGTTGTTTATATGTTGGATATACCTTTCCAAGAAGATGAACGCAAACAAATGGGACTTCCCGGTATTCGTCTTTTGCCCACAGGGGCGCAAGTCGCCGTCCCGTGGGCCCATCGATGGGGGATAAGTCAGTGGTTGGCGTTGGCCGATAGACAGCCCGAGTCACTCATGTGCATCGGCAGACTCGACCAGCCGTGCAGGGGTCGTGGCCAAATTTTTCGACAGATGGTGGACGCGTCCTATCCTTGTCAGTCAGGCCATCATTTTAAAATGAATCGCGTGGAAATGGTGGCGACCGAAGATGTGGCGGGGTTTGTTCATAGTTTAGATTTTCCAACCATACAGTGTTTTTCCGAGGAGCCCGTCGAAGGTATCGACACTGGAAGGCGTTGGATACCCAGGCCCAGACGAATACGTACGCTCACACAACGTACATGGGCACAAGCACAACCACCGCGGATAGCGCTGCAAGAAGAACCGTTTGCTTTGCAAGTGGGTGACAACGCTTCTGTGGTCACCGTTCGTTCGGTTTTAACGCCAGTAGATGTTGGTGTTTATATATGCACCGCAAATACGAAACCGTTCGATATACATGCGGCGCGGTCACTTTGTCGGCATAAATTGTTTGTCGTCAATTGTCGAGAACCACCGTTTATGTGGGAAGTGAAAGTAGGTGCCAGAATAGCTATATCGCCGTTTATTTAACATAATTTTGGGTCATTTTTACATATATGTTTCATTATCACGAGAGATTGTTCTACATCGGGAATAAGACGTTGTAGGTCTTGTAATGTTTTTGTCCCGTCGGTCATCAATGTTCCCAAATCCGATAAAGACGCCAGAAACGCGGCGAACATTATGATGAGCATCAATGTAGTGATACAAGTGAGACATAGGATAGCTTTCACAATAACGGGGGTTGTATTTATTTCTTCGTTTAATTGTCGATACATGCGACATAAAGAACTATTTGTTATATAGTCTGATTAGAAAAACCACCCTATATAAATAGACCCTCTCTTTGAAAACATGTCTAGCCTCAGAAAAAAGACCACCATTGTTGCTACCGAAGAAGTTGAGAAAGTTCTCGAAGAGATGGAAAGCGTGCCAGAACAAAAGTACGAAGCCCAACACCCCGCTTTGGCCTACCTGAAACAGGTTTCCACAGAAACGGAGCCCGACCACTTAGATAACTACGTAGAAGTGAAGCCCTTTGAATAAGCTTAATTAAACCCATAAATAAACTATAAAATGTAATTTTTATTTTCATAATATGTCTCTCGAACTTATTATTGGTTCTATGTATTCTGGTAAATCTACGGAACTGATGCGGCGCGTTAAGCGTGTAAAATCCATCGGTATGCGTTGTCTCGTCATCAACCACTCGAACGATACGCGCGTGGACGGAGATTTTGTTCAGACGCACGATGGTTCAACATTGGCCGCCGTCAAAACCGACGACTTACTCTTGGTCAATATCAAACCTTACGACACGATTGCCATAGACGAGGCGCAATTTTTTCAAAATTTAAGAGTGGCCGTCATGATCATGGTCGAAACCCATAAGAAACACGTTATTGTCGCCGGTCTCTCGGGCGACTATTTGCGTCAACCATTTGGAGAAATTTTGCAGATTGTACCACTCGCCGACGATGTAGAATATAAGCGCGCCCTTTGCAAACGCTGTGCGCATCCCGGAAGGCCCGCGTCCTTTACGAAACGTATTTCGGAGGAGACGGAAACGGTGTCTGTGGGTTCTACATACATGGCGGTCTGTCGCATGTGTTATTTAGAAAATTAGTTTAGTTTTTGTAATAATTGACGAAGTGATTGTCGTACACTGTCCAATTGTTGTTTAAGTTGGACATTTTCTTGTTGGAGTTCGTATAACTCACTATCGGAAAGGCTATCGTCCAATAAATGCAGGAGAGAGTCCAACTCCGCGTCGGCCGTCGCTTTTTCGGCGGCTTCAAGAGAAGAATTATGTCCTGAAGAAGGGGCATGAGGCGAACCACCCCGTTCCATCAATCCATCAAGAGAATTTTCTCTGTCACCCAAGGAAGGCGCCGCTCCTCCTTTGGGTGACAGAGGGTCGTTCAATCCAGAGTCAAGGCTCTCTAAAAAGTTGGAGGTATTGAGCGCATCTTGTCGCAATCGATTATTATCCGTCATTAATTGTACATTTTTATTCTCCAACTGGGCAATTTTGTCCTGCAAACTGCTTATTTGTACGGAAGCACCCCCACCACAAACGGCCAATTGTGCTTCAAGTTCTTGAATTTTTTTCTTATCTTTGGTTAATTTTTTTGTAAAAACGTGGTCGCAATGTTCGTCGGTGCCGGCCGTACTGGTGTCACGTTGTTGTAATTTACTACATCTTCCAGTAGTGGTCGCTCCTATGATTCCAGCTCCGCATTTTGGACACTTTCGTTGGCCCTTGGGTTCGGCCTGTAAGAATCTATGAAAATGTTTTCCGTTGTTATGTTGACGAAACATTGATACTTAAAACAATAACTTATATAGTGGTTTCACACCATTCATTTTTACTTCTCACCAAAAAAAATAACAGACTAACGACAGACTAACGACAGACTAACGACAGACTAACGACAGACTAACGACAGACTAACGACAGACTAACGACAGACTAACGACAGACTAACGACAGACTAACGACAGACTAACAACAGACTAACTAACGATAATATAAATAAGCTAGAAACAGAGTATATAGTACTTGTTCATTATCATATTATAATGTCTCATCATTTTGTTTCTGCCTCACCTCCTCAGGATTCCTCACCTCCCAATGATTCCTCAATTCCTCGCAACTTATCGTCTGAAGAAAGTGTCCTCGTTGAAAGACTTACGGAGTTATTACAGCCAAAATTTCCAACAAAACAGGTTAGAGAAATAGTACGCCAAATCATTTTGAACCTTTCGGAATGAATGAACTAGTTGCATTTTTTCCACACAAGTACATTTTTACACACAAGTACAATTTTCCACACAAGTACAATTTTCCACACAAGTACAATTTTGCACACAAGTACAATTTTGCATTACGTGTTAGTATCGATACTATAAAATAAATATACATTTGTGATTATTTTTATTCATCTAAGTTTATTTTTATTTAACAATGTTCATTTTTATTCATTTGTGTTTATTTTTATTCACAATGTTCATTTTTACACATATGGCATATGTCAATTATTGAGGTTGTAGGACAGAGCCAGCAAACACATCACATACTGTCAAATCTGGAAAGCAGGCAAAGACGAGTTTCTTGCACCAGTTGACACATTCGGGCGAACTTTGAGAAAATTGTAACGGGAAAGAATGTCCTATCATACGTAATTCGTATAGACCGTTTGAAAGCAGCCCTTGTGTAATCTCTATCAGTGCCTCCTGTTCATTCGACAACCGAACAATTAAATCGGAGTGCGAATATTCAAGTGTCAGCATATTAGGACATAAAGTATGGACGCGTCGAAACATGAGAGGTGTGCAGGAAAAAACAACGATATTATTTTTTGATATTTCCATATGATAACTGTTCACTTTCTTATATAATACAAATTTTATAGTGTGTACTTTAAATAAACATTCATATCTAATAGCGTCAGATTGGAATGTATCGTCGTTTTATTCGCTGCGTATTATATAATACAAATTTTATAGTGTGTACTTTAAATAAACATTCATATCTAATAGCGTCAGATTGGAATGTATCGTCGTTTTATTCGCTGCGTAGACGTGCGTTCTCTGCGCTGTGTAGACGTGCGTTCTCTGCCATTAGATGCTGGAACAACTTTGGGCATATTTTAGTCTGTTGTTGGCGGTGTTTAAGCGGCCCGTGGTCTAGACACCCCTTTCACAAGAAGCCAATTGTGCTTCAAGTTCTTGATTTTTTTTTGTAGAAACGTGGTCGCAATGTTCGTTGGTACCGGACGTATGGGTGAATCAAAAGAAACCGATGCAGTCGCGTTGTTTGACAAATAGATACAGACCATAGTGGTGACATTTCGAAAAGTGAATTTCGTACATCACGAAGAAGAAGAATTATTTTTTTAATAGCTCGTTTAACGCTTTTTCTATATCCTCGTTATCGTCGTCGGCGTCTATACAACCACCCGTATGTGCCATTTGATTGGGTTGAAAGGTAGGATTGCAGCCGGTGCAGTGGGGGTGTTTTGTATCGACCTCCTGCAGCTCGTCGTACATGTCCTTTAGTTGTTGCAAATCATCTTTGCGAATCTCTTCGGGCGATACGTAATCGGCGTCGTCCCGTATCTTTATCGCGCTGCGTACAATCCTTCTGAAGCGTACCAGGATGGAACACAATTGACCTTTAATATCGTCTATACTGTCTTCGATTTCGGTCTCTAGTTCGTCTTCTACGACGACGTGTTGATGCACGGTAGCGGCCATTTTTTTCAGCAAGTCGAGCGTCATTTATACTGCGTATTTTTGTAGCAGATAGTTTGTAAAAATCATTGGTATTGCTTTACAGAAAAAAACGTTCTATCTGCGTATATATTGGACTTGCTTTCACGTATCAACATGCAAATCTTTGTTAAAACCCTAACTGGTAAGACCATAACTTTGGATGTCGAACCGTCCGACACCATCGAAAACGTTAAAGCTAAAATTCAAGACAAGGAAGGTGAACGGTACGCCTAGAAAAGCGCTTTGCCGTGGTTATAGAGGCTCTGACCACGGGAAAACAATTGTGGCCCTCTGGATGAACATATGTTCATCCAGCCCAAGCGCTAGTTTCTTCGGAAGCGAGATGCCTTGAGGCGGGAAACCCCTAGAGAGTCCTAGCTACCCATTGTCCCTTGGAAACGGGGGACAAGAACACGGTTAATGGCCGTCCCCAATGGTAACAACGCTAGGAATTGGGCAATCCGCCAGCTTAACATCTACGTCCGCCATGGTAATGGATAAGATGTAGCCCCAACGACTGAACGGGCATCGGTTCCAAATGACAGTTTAACCAACTCGATGGAGCTTAAGATACAGTCTAATCCCTCGTCCGAAAGGCAGGGTATTTGGTCTAAATGATACCACCAGACCAACAACGGCTCGACTAATGGGCCCTGTTGGCGTTAAAAGCGCCAGCAAGTCTTGCTATTAGCAAGGCGACGCCGCTCGAAGCGGGAACTTCCTTAGAGCCCAACCTACCACCTTTACATGGAAACGTGTATGAGGGAACAGTGCTAATGCCACTTCTCGGGTAACAACGGTTGGGATTGGATAATCCGCAGTGTGACCGCCTACGTACGTTATGATAAGTATATGGTGGCCCTACAACGACTGCACGGTGGCGCGGTGGAGAAGCCTAATCAGCTTTTACGAAATCGCAAGGTACAGTCTACTCCCTCGCTGAAAGGCAGGGTACTTGGCATATTCGCAGGTAAATTGTTTGCCTAGAAAAGCATCCAGCTTGTGTGTGAACACAAGATAAAACAGTTGAGGTTTTTAAAACCCAGATGCTAGTTTTTTTACAAAAGCAAGACAAATTATAATGACGGGGACTCCCTCAGAGCTTCATTTACGACCACGATTTGGAAACGAATCGATGGGAACAGTGTCAATAGCACTTCTCACGTAATAATAATGAAGATTGGGTAATCCGCGGGTAAAATATCTAAGTCCGTTATGGTAGGATATGATATTCCCTCAGAGACCGCACGTTTGTCGGTTCCAAATGACAGTTTAACCAACTGGATGGGGCTTAAGATACAGTCCGGCTTGGTGAGAAATCTCCAAGAGAGTAATGAAACAACTCGAAGACGGAAGGACGTTAATTTAGCGTCGGTGTGAGAGGCAATGCTCATGCTACACATGTACTGGTAGACGGGAAACTCCTTAGAGCTCTTATGACCATCGTGCCGGCGAAAGCTGGATACGAGAACACAGGTAATACCTGTTCCCAATGGTAATCACAATAAGAGATTGGACAATCCGCTTCTGAGAAACTAAGTGCGTTACTGATAAGCATAAGTTTCCAGGTCACAGAACGCAAAGTCATGGGCGAGTAGGGGTCTAATCAACCCTGTTTGATTCGCTTAAGGTACGTTCGGGCTGATACTGAAAGGTATCAGAAGTCACCGTAAGTGACTACAACATCGATTTTGGGTGTTTGTGAGTGTGAACCACTTGCAAGTCTTGCGTCAGCAAGGCAACATGCATCAACTGCGGGAACGGCTCTATGATTGCTTTTATCTACTACCTGTTCGTCGGAAACGGCGCGCAGTACCCGAGGTAATGACTCCGGGCACAGTAACAACGATAAGAGTACAGCTCAATCCGCATCGGCTGTCTAAGGGATATATGGGATGTCCTATGACAAGTCGTTCAGAGACTTAAAGTGTATGGAGGGGAGTTCTGCCCAAAGAACGATGAACCTTTAAGGTATAGTCCAGGCCCACGGGATAGTAAACCGTGGGATAACCGCCAAAAAGAAGCGACCTTAACAGATGTAGGGTCGGTGTGAGAAGCAAAGCTCATGCCACACATGAACTGGTAGACGGGAAACTCCTAAAACTTTTACGACCATCGTACCGGCGAAAGCTGGATACGAGAACACAGGTAATACCTGTTCCCAATGGTAATCACAGTAAAAGATGAATGCTTTACGGCACGAAATGGACAATCCGCTTGTGAGAATCTAAGTGCGCTATTGATTAGCATACGATTCCGCGTCAGAGAACGCAAAGTCGTGGGCGAGTAGGGGTCTAATCAACCCTGTTTGATTCGCTTAAGGTACGTTCCGGCTTGTACAGAAATGTACAGGAGTACATCTTGTTCTTCGTCTCCGCTAGACGAGAACAGTGTTACAACATTAAATACATACTTAAATTATAAATTATAAATCTTACATTAAATGCTCTTCATTGTATCTACGAATAAGGTCTTGCTTGTCTTCTTCTTCATATTTTCCTCCTTTCGCAGCATTTGCTTGTGGAGATAGTGGTTGTAAATTTTTATACCAGCTAACAATATGTTGGTTTCTTCCGTGCAACAGTTCTCCTTTAAATGCTTTAAAGGGAATGATATGGTCAATAACCCAATCATCCATGTTTGACCAATTCATCCAATTTTCGAATTGTTCTTCGATGTGTTTTTTTGCCGTCCGGATGCTACATCCTAACAAGGAACTTGTCGAAGCGGACTTTTTGACATCGTGAGCTCTGATTGCGCTATTGATTCGGCTTCTAAGTCTTTTCATTAAAGCAAATTCCGGGTCTTCTTTTTTTAGTTTCTTTTCATAACCTTTCATGTAAGCGGTTCGTTCGGAGCATTTTTGTTTTCGTTTTTTCGCCATGCAATCCTTACACGTAGTTCTTTTTTTATCCCATGCCTTCGAGTTAAGGTTATAATTATCTAACGGCGACCATGTTTGGCAAGCACTACATGATTTTCCGACAATGCCATCTCTTATTTCATGCTTTTGTGGTGATTCTTGCCCAGTGGGTGACATCGTCTCTAAGAGGATACACGGTCTCAAACCAACAACAACAATCGTTTTTTAATATTATTTGCACATATGTAGATTCTATAATAGCAACCAAAGTATTGCACAACAAAAAATGTTTAAACTTTTTCTCGTATTTACTTCGGCATATGCTACCACTTATTTCTCAGAAACGTTTGAGGACGATTCTAAATGGGTGGAATCTTCTACTCGACACGACGAAGACAAGATGGGCAGTTTTGTGTTGACGGATGACCGGAAATTGAAAACCGACCAAGACGCGCGTTATTACACGATGTTTGCCCCCATGGACAAGCCTGTTGTTCAGGATGATCGCGACTTTGTGATCCAATATTCTATCAAATTGGACAACACCGATTTCAAATGCGGGGGTGCCTATTTGAAATTGTTGGAAACTGCCACCGAACTCGAAACAATTAACCACGAGACACCGTATAAATTGATGTTTGGCCCTGACTTTAGCTGCAACAGTAAAAGTAAAGTTCATGCCATTTTTTCGGATACTCAGTGGTCTGAAAGTACAGACGCGAGTGTACTTTCAGACGGGGAAGAGCACAGTTTTGCCTTGGTCCTCCGTCCTGACAACACGTATTCCTATTACGTTGACCGTAAAGAATTGCGTTCTGGTGATATGGAGGACGCATGGCCTTTACTCGAACCGCGTAAAATCAACGACCCAGCGGAATCGAAACCAAGTGATTGGCCATTGGCAAGTATTTTGGATGTCGACGATGTAAAACCGGACGGCTACGACGATATTCCCCAAACCATCGTTGATTTCGAATCTATGAAACCGGACGACTGGGACGACGACGAGGATGGTGGATGGGAACCGTCTGAGATGCCAAATCCCGAGTACAAAGGACCATGGATACAGCGCAAAATTCCGAATCCTGCTTACAAAGGACCATGGGTTCACCCCGAAATTCCGAATCCCGATTACGTCCCAAACACCACGATTTACAAGCAGGTGTCCGGTGCCAATGTGATTGGATTTGAACTTTGGAATTTCGATTCCGGTGTTTTATTTGACAATATCATTGTTTCTGACGAATGGTCTTTTACGGATGAAGTGGGTTATCAAAATGAATTCAGCAATACCGGATATGAATTGTAAATCCTAATGACAATGCATATCATAATCTCATTCACGTATTTGGGACAAATCTAACCCTAACATTAGATTAAGAACAAACTTAAAAAAAAAATAATTATTATTTGTAAAACTTTTTGATTGTATCAAGTGTTTATATTTTTTAATAAAGCGGATATGCACATAAAATGCGTTTAAGCGTCTGATACAACCATGAAAGATGTTGGAATTAAAATAACTTGACAATACAATATATAGTAAGCACGCGCAAACAATTATGTCCGCTTCGCTCTCGGTTCTTTCTAGTCTGAATTTTGGTGTTTTGTCACCCGCAAAAATCCGTGAAATATCAGTAGTCGAGGTCACCACTGATGAGCTGTATGAAAATGGCCTAATGGTCATTCGCGGGTATATAAATATATCGATTAAAACCAAATGTCCGAACAAAAAATGAAAGATTTGGTTGAAAAAAATAAACTTCTCGAAAAAGAAATAGTTCGGTTCAAAAAAGAGATTACCACCGTTGAACTCGAAAAAAAGGTTATGAAAAAATTAAGTAATTCTTCACAGGGAAAGTACGGGATACAAGAGCTTCTGGGGCGCGGGTCATTCGGACAAGTTTTTAAAGCCATTGACTACACCCTTCCCATCAAAAAATCCGGGCCTCTCGACGCCAAATTTAAAGAAACAAAAGATGCGTACAATGCCGTAAACGCCAGATTAGAACGTTTAAACGCGGAAGTAATAGCCAAGCGCGAGGCGGGGACTTACAACTCTAAAAATGCCAGAGCACTCGCGATTGTCTCCATGCGTCCCAGCATTGACGCTGAAATAGCACGCTTAGGTTCCGAAATAGCACGCCTCGAGAACGTCGTTTTAGGGGACGGGTTCGTCGCTGTGAAGTCTATTAATCTCAGAGAAAAAAACCAAACGGCGGCGGACGTTGACCGTGAAGTTGGCGTCATGCTTAAATTACACCACGATAACATTGTCCGAGTATTCGCATATTTGAAACCGGTCGAGTGGCGATTTATTGTCATGGAATTCTGCGAGGTTGGTAACGTTGACGATTTGATTCTAAACAAGGGGGGAGAATTAACTGTTTCAATGGTAAAAGACTTTTCACGTTCCATACTGTCTGCCCTCAGGTATTTGCACGAACAAAATATTGTACACAATGACGTAAAACCCGAAAATATCATGGTACATCAAACGGTTAGTGGTCAATACATATACAAATTGGCCGATTTCGGGGGCTCAGAACCCTCCGACAGACCATACTCGAATATATTGAAATCATTAGTCGGTACTTGGGCTTACATGGCGCCAGAAAAGGTACGTTATGACTACAACGCCAAAGCAGATATTTACGCACTTGGAGTGTCTATCTATATATTGCTTACGGGAAGACATACAATGGCCAGCCCGCCAAAAACGAGCCCGCCAAATAATATACGTGAAATTAGGAACCATCCGTTAATAACAAACCCAAGCTCTAAAATAGCATTTTATACACAAGATGCACGTTGTGACGCCACGGCCAAAAACTTTATTTGGCAATTAACTACATTTGACGCACATAAAAGACCAACCGCGGAGACACTAGAACATCATCTATGGCTTCAGCAAACAGATGTGGTGGACGACGTGCCCGAGTACATTCAGCACCGCCTAATAAAATATGCAGGGCTCTCTCGAATGCAAAAGATAGTGAGGCGCAACATTAAGGGAATGCTTCCGGCGGACGATATTGCTGCAATGCGTACATTGTTCGAACAGGTTACACACCAAAGGTTGTTTGTCTTACAAGAAAAAATGAATATATCCGAGATGCAAACGTTCATGGATGATTTCGGCATTGAGGCCGACATAAGCGCGGCGGATATCAATTCCAATGGCGAAATAGACGTAGACGAATTTATCGCCGCAGTTCTTGCTCCATGGCTGTGGAAGACGGACTACAGAGCGGACGAATTTTTTTCAAAACTAGACGCCGACGGGAACAACAAATTAGACTCCGGCGAGTTGGCGACATTGACGGGTGAATCAAAGGATGCCGAGACAGTCGCGTTGTTTGACAAAATAGATACAGACCATAGTGGTGGCATTTCTAAGGGTGAATTTCGTACATGGATACATCATGAAGAATAATACCTCCGTAAATTAATTATTAATTTTTTCAATAAACACTAACCAGCCAAATACACCCGTTGGTCTCTACTAACCACCATCTAAATCATCTTTTACGAAGAAATTTCTTTGATAAAATTTCTTTCGTTATCAAAGAAATTTCTTTCATTATCAAAAACATTAATCCACTTCCCGTGCTGCAACGAAATCATACATCGCGTTAATATGGACGTCAATTATGCAGCACAACCCGATGACATGGTTATGGGGGACGAATCGGCGTTTATAGGGTTGTTTCCCATTTCACGTCAGAATTCTTGTACATTTTCTCTACCAGAGACGTTTTCACGTCAGTATTCGTTACAAATTCAAGAAGTTCCGTGTCAGCCTCCAAACGACTGTTATGCTCAAACTATTGAAAGCAAGGGCGTAGAACAGTACAACGAAGGTGTTGAAACCGCGTTTAGCGGGTTGTTTCCCATTTCACGTCAGAATTCTTGTACGTTGTCTTTACCAGAGACGTTTTCATATCAGAATTCGTTAAAAGTGTCACCAAGCAACTGTTTAAAAGTGTCGCAAAGCAACTGTTATTGTGGTGGCGACACTTGCAAACAAATCTACACACGCCAATCGAAATATCCACGCATCATCGAGCCGTGTTCAAAGCTTTTTAAGTATGGATTTGATAAAAAGGTTCAGATTCGGATTCCAAATGAGTTACAGACTCACATTGGCTACGGCTCATGTAAGCATTGTTACAAAGCATTGGTGACACTTATCACGTACGTACAGGTGCAGTGTGGTTTCCGAGTTCGTCACAACGTTATTCAGACGTTTTGTGCACCTACGAAGCAAGACATTGCGCACGCACAACACGTGATTGAAGGCTTCGGCTTACCGGTGAATTTTTACGTCAACACATGGGCTTCATCCTTTCAAGGACGTTTTGTGGCTGCGTGTGACGGTATAGTACACGTACAAGCAGCCATGCATCGATTCTTCGGTACTGGTGATGAATCAGAAACGAGCGACGAACCTGAGGCAGACAACGACACAACGTCTGACACGGACGACGGCTTCCTCGACACGGCTATAGCAATGTTGCAAGAAGTCACGCCTCCGCGTAGCGAGCCTCGCGCCAACGCTTCCTACATCGAGCGCATCGAAGCGATTTTAGAAAACGACTCGAACACGAGCGCACACAAACTATCTCTGTGCAATGCCGTGCTGTACGAATGCTTGTCCAAACAAGATAATGCGCATGTATTGTCCGTTTAAGGGCCAGTTCAAAAAAACTAAAACAAGCCGGCGGCAGGCCTAAAACAAGCCGGCGGCAGGCCTAAAACCAAAACGTTATTTTCTTATTTAATAATCTCATTTTTTTGCAAAATCAGGTACGAAGAGAAACCATTTTATAAATCACTACGACTTAATTGAAAATAAATTATGAATAGTTTACACATGTTCTTATTTTATACCATGTATGCATATTCAATAACAATATGTGTAAATGAAGAAACGTTTACTAGTTTCGGGGAAAAGTGTCGAAGACATGAACAAAAAAAGGAAACTAAATAAAGAAGATTTGGTTTTTTTGTTGTTTACTGCGGCATCGTGTAGTGGACTTTGTAGCGGTTGTGACCTTTGCCATCCAGAAGAATGTGCACCAGAAAAAGCCAATGCAATCGAAAAAGGTGGCACAATCTACAAACAAGTTGGACATGGATTCGATCTAACCTTTGCCAGTTTAACCTGCCTGTTTATTCGGATGTATGCGAGTTTTAAAAGCCATACAACTCCAACAGCGAGAGTTGACCACAAAGGTCGGTCATACGTTAAAATTAGGGATGACAATGGCAAACAATTCGAAACACAAGCCTTGAAATTTGGCAGTCTGGCGTGGGGTCAGGTCAGCCAACTGGCAAAGCTCGGCACTGCTGGTATGCTCCTCCGAGAATTCAAACATGCCTTTTCAGTAGACCATATTGACAACAACAAAAGAAACAATGATGTTTCAAACGGCATGATTATGACCAAAAAAGAACACGATGGAAAAACGAAACTGTCGGCCGAAACCATAGCAAAGCAGGCAATGAGTCATTCAGCCCCCTGCACCATGACCGTTTTGGTTTCCAAAGGCAATCCCCTTCACGATTCCGAAGGCAAACCAATCGCCAAAAATTACGACCATCGCAAAGAAGTTATGGACGATTACGATCTTACATCACATGACATTACAAATTCTATTCAATATGAAGATACAACAATGAATAGCTTGGTCAAGATCAATTACAATGGTCAGGATTGCTTGGCGCAATTCTCCTGGTACGACTTGCCCGATCTTGAAGGTGAAATTTGGAAACCCGTCACGGCAGCCGATCATCTCACTTTGGAATTACCGATGCCTCCATTCACTGAATACTGGGTCAGCAACATGGCAAGATTCAAAACTGTGACGAAATCCACTCAAAACGCAAAGATTACCAATTACCAAGGAAAGGAACGCCCTCGGATTTATAAGATGAAGAAGGCTCTTTTATTTTATCGTATCGTTGCCTTGGTATTCCACAGAGAGCAAATGAATGAGTACATTGCCGAACAGAAAGCCAAGACAGGCATGGTTTGGACCTTCGCTAAGGGACCATATCAACTGGAGGTGGACCACATTGATTTTGATCCAGAAAATCACTGTGCCAATAATTTGCAATTCCTGACACCTCAAGAGAACACTGAAAGATCAAACAGCCGTCCTTGCATTATTTGGGAAATTGGCAAGAAAGATGCCGAAAAAGAATACCCATCGATTACGGCTGCAGCCAAGGCGATCGGATATAAGAGTGAAAGTTCAGTGCGCAGAATTCTTAATTACAATACACATCCAAAGTGGCGAGGTGAATATTTGTAAGATATGTAAAACTTAAGGCCGATTTTATGAGATTGGTCACGTCGCGCGCATTGAGTGTGAAAAATTATAAAAAAATACGAACGTTGGGGAGTACCAAGGAATATTTCAGACAAGCATACTTTGATTTGATTTAAATCAAACACAAAATATGTTAGCTTACTTAAAACAACGCGTATCCAGCATCGGTGCGTTTTCGGGCGTGACCGTCATGAATGGAAAACACACTGTGCGAATATTGTCGGACAATCGTTTTTTTCTCGTTGGCACATACGATACGTCCGAAGAAGCGTCCCTTGCCTACAAACGTGCCGTTGCTAACGAACGTGTACGACTTTCAAGAAAAAATGCAGACAATAAAAATCCGAAAGATGTGACAACGCCGGAAGGCTCAACAACGCCGGAAACGGCTACTTACGCTAAAGTAGCGCCCGCCGCTAAAGCAGCCGCCAGGTGCAAGAAAATAATACGCCGCAGCTATATTGGTGTAATCGAAAGGGGTAATAAGTTCGTAGCGCAAATCCGTACCAATAATGAAACAAAAGAGTTTGGTACATATGACACACCCGAAGAAGCAGCCCACGCTTTTGACCGTGTCGTTATTGAACGTAAACTGCCAACGTCCCTATTGAACTATCCCGCCTGTAATACAGCTAAAAAGGAAGCTCTAACGGTGTCAAGTAGTGACAAGGCAGTTGCTGCCCTTTCTGCTTTGGCTATTGTCACCCAACAGTCCAAGCCAAAAAAGAAAACAAAGACCGCTAATAACGAAAATGGACGGCCTGAATTGAGTGCACAAGGTATGCGTCATTTAGTTCAATTTTACGGTGGTAGAATAAGATGTCGTGATTTAGTAAATGCGTACAGTCACAAATTCACCCCACTAAACGTCCGTATCAATATGGGACAATCGATTATAACCATAGATGACAATGACGAAAACGGCAAATGCTTTGAACAATTGGTAGGAAAATTATTAAGACTTCGTAAGCGCAATCGTGTTCTCTATTACGAGTTGAGAGAGCAGTCCAAGGTCGACGTGACGGCGAAGAAAAGAGGGCCACGCACCAAAAATATAAGTGGTAGTACGGACGATGAAAAACGACTTTCGTTCGCCGAGTGGTACAAAGAGTGTGTCACGGTGGGCAATCAGCGAAGCGGGCAGCCAATATTTAAGGCCAAAGTTGTTTATCAACACTACCAGCAATGGTGCATACAACGAAACAAACCGTGGATGTCGACCAAAGGAACTCTGAATTTCAAGGCCGAAATGAATAAAACGGGCACTCCGTGGTACAAACACTCAGACGGAAGTCGTTACTACCATCCCATTGCAAGTATCAAAGGTTACGACCATATTCAATTCAAAGTAGTCCAACCACCAAAAGCTCCTGTTGTAACGTCAAACACGCCAGCGTTCACGCAAACAGGAAATTGTTCTATCAGAAGTTCCGGGAAAATATTCGATTGGCCCTTAGCGCCCAAGTCAAAGAAGAAACCAAAGAAGAAACCAAAGAAGACCAAGGCAGTTCCTGTATTCCCCTTTGGCATACCCGAACCATTGGTCAAAAGCTTCAACGATTTTTTCGAGGAGACCTGCCGCGTGGATTTCACAAACTCCAAACCAAGCGATTCCGACCTGCTTATGGTCGGAGACGTCCACAAGGAGTACCGCGCATGGTGCATCGGAAATAAACGACCGTATTGTCCAGAACGCACGTCCAAAGAGTGGGTTAGGGCCCCGTTCGTGGTCAATAATAGACGAGCCGACCGGTTGCCGCCCTTCCGTCTGTTGATGTTTGCCAAGCTTGACCGCCTGCCCCGCCGGGTGAAGGACGTCTCTAGCAGTACTGAGACGGCGTGGCGGCGGCACAAAAAAAGCTACGTTGGACACCCGTACTACCAAGGCTTGCAATGGAAGGACTCCTTCACACCGACCCTAAAGTACGTTCATGGGAAAAAGAGATGATAGACGCAGTCAAAATAAAAATAGTTTGTACAATTTCCATTTCTACATGTAACCTATAAACGCATATTTAGTTGATTTCAAAACATTGTATGCTGAAAGAGAACCGCCCGGAGTCGAACCGGAACAATGCACCACCAGGCACGATTCTAAAAAAAAATCAACGGGTGCACTTGGTCAAAGCCATTTCGTTAAAAATGGGTTAGGAAAATGGGGTTTGAACAAGGCACCGGGCCGCTGCGAGAATTGAACTCGCGACCACCTCCACCAAAGGAGGTGTCATGCCCTAGACCAAGCGGCCAAAAAGAGTACCTACTGATTCTACTTCAGTCTCTTTGCCATTCTCCACACCGGACTCGAACCGGTGACCTTCGGCTCATAAGACCGACGCTCTACCAACTGAGCTAGTGGAAATGCTCGGTGTCAGAATCGAACTGACGGCCTCCCGATTAACAGTCAGGCGCTCTAACCATTGAGCTAGCCAAGCAGGAGACATTTTAACGTGATGTCCAGCACGTGCAGAGAGAAAACGTTAGTAAAAAAAAAAGAAAGTAACAAGTGAAAACGTACCTATTGCCATGCTAGCCAAGCAGGAGA